>Ga0129336_10000458_pt1 | contig 23900 bp, 26 predicted proteins | sample CPB6_02_DNA_FD_96878 | JGI IMG/M metagenome (GOLD analysis project Ga0129336, IMG submission 96878) | Freshwater to marine salinity gradient microbial communities from Chesapeake Bay, USA - CPBay_Sum_0.6_0.2_DNA | ecosystem: Environmental > Aquatic > Marine > Coastal | place: USA: Chesapeake... | reverse complement strand
CGCCTCTTCGTCCGTAGGTGCCCATGAGAGATGCAGCTGCAAGATCTTTGGCATTGCATCTGGGTTCTTCCCTGCGGCGCGCGCACCCTCCGCAAACTTCTCGAAGACGGTCTGGACCTTCTCATCGGCCGCGCCGACGGTGATGATCCCGTCGCAGAACTCGCCCGTCTTCTTTGCAGTGACGGGCCCCGCCGTTGCCACATAGATCGGTGGCAACTCGGACGGGAGCGTCCAGAGTCGCGTGCTCTCGAGCTGGTACCAGCGACCGGCGTGCTTCACATCTTTCCCCGTGAAGAGCTTGCGGATGATTTCAATCGCTTCAAACATGCGCGCGATGCGCTCGCCAACCTCTGGCCAGTAGCCACCCACGACATGTTCGTTGAGCGCCTCACCTGAGCCGAGGCCGAGCCAGTGTCGTCCTGGGTACATCGAGGCGAGCGTGGCGGACGCCTGTGCCACCGTTGCCGGATGCATTCGCCACCCAGGACAGGTAACACCGGGACCAACATCACCCGTCGTCTTCTCCGCAATGAGCGTCATTACGTTCCAGACGAACGGCGCGTTCCCTTGCTCTGGGACCCACGGTTGGAAGTGGTCGGCGGCCATCACGCCGCTCATGCCAGCGCGTTCAGCAGCTACCGAATAGTCGACCACCTCTTGCGGACCGAACTGCTCGAGCATCGCGGCGTATCCAATCTTTGCTGCACCGCTTCCCACGCTACGAACCTCCCACGGTGCGCTTCACCCCAGGTTCGCCGTGGGTGAAGATCGCACTCGGCATGAGTTCAAATCCGATGCGTTCTTGCGCACGAAACTCGGCGATCCGCGCCTCAAGAAGATCCGGCTTGGTGATGTAGCGCGCGGTGATCTTCGCCATCTGCGCCTGTGCCGCGTGCTGATCATCGATGATGTGGACGCGTCCGATGATCTGAACGTAGTTGTAGCCCTCCTCAATCATCAGTGCCACCCGAGGATCGCGACGTAGGTTCGCCGGCCAGCGTCGTCCGTTGGCGCTGTTGAAGAGGATGCGGTCGCCCTCCAAGGCGTACCAGACCACCGCGGAGAAGGGGGCGCCGTCGGCGTTCACCGTGGAGAGCGTGGCGAAGCGGGGCCGCTCAAGGAAGGCCCGAATCGCTGGGTCGTGGAGCCGCTCAACGCTCATGAGGCGTACGCTACACGGAACGGTGCCCGCCGTCCCTGGTGGGTCCAGTAGTTCGGAGGCAGCATGGCTCAGATCCACCTTCATGCCGAGCGCGGCGATTACGCTCCAGTCGTCCTCCTCCCAGGCGACCCGAACCGATCCAAACGCATCGCGGCACGCTTCGACGGCGGGCTCGAGCAGGCGAAGCTTGTCAACGAGCATCGCGGCCTGCTTGGGTACACCGGCACCGTGAACGGCATCCCGGTGAGTGTGCAGACGACCGGCATGGGAACACCGACGACCTCGATCGTCGTGGAAGAGTTGCTCAATCTTGGTGCGGAAACCTTCATTCGCGTTGGCACCTGCGGCGGCTTCCTTCACCTTGATACGGGTGATGTCCTCGTTGCATCCGCGGCGGTGGCGAGCTCAGGTATCGGTCCGATCCTCGGCTTCAACGAGCCCACCGCGCCGACCGCGGATCACGACGTGACGAGTGTCCTGATCGCCGCCGCAAAGTCAGAGGGTTTGACGACGCATGTTGGACCGATCGTAACCTCCGACGTCTTCTACGACCCAGAGCCGCGCGGCACCGCACGGTGGGGCGCCCGAGGCTACCTCGGGGTCGAAATGGAGTCGGCGGCACTCTTCCTGCTTGCGATGCGAGAGCGCGCAAAAGGTCGGCCGGTTCGTGCTGGCACCATCCTCACCGTCTCCGACACGATTCGCGATCCAGAGCTCGTGAAAGAGGCGCGGAAGAATGGCGGTGAGGCCTGGTACCGACTTCCAGAGGATGAACTTGTTGCACGCATCGATCGAACGATCGGCGCCGCGCTGAAGGCGGCGGCAGAGCTCGGCACGCGTTGACGGGAAGCGCGCCGCGACTCGGCGTTGCGCTCGGCACGATTGGCCTCACGGCGAGTGAGTGGCTTGATTGTGCCGGTGAGTTGGCGCAACTCCCAATCGAGCGCGTCTGGATCTGGGATCACTTGATGGGGCGCGGTGCCCCTGATCGACCTGTCCTTGAGGCGCTCACCCTCGCCTCTGCCGCACTTGCACGGTATGAGTCGCTCTCCGTCGGCACTCTCGTCCTCGACGTGACAAAGCGACACCCTGCGCTCGCGGCGAAATCGATTGCGACGATCGGTTCGATCGCCGACGGACGCCTTGCGATCGGAATCGGCGCTGGCGGCGACGCGACCGAGCATGAGGCGCTCGGAATGGAATTCGGCTCGTCAGAGGAGCGTCTCGTCTTGATGGAAGAGACGATCGGCATCTTTCGCGCCATGCTGGAGGGGGACCCTGCGCAGCGCATCACGCGACGCGCTGAGGGAGGTGCGCCGTCACTGCGCGACGCCGCGTCGGCGCCGCGCCCAGCCGAGAAGATCCCGCTCTACATCGCGGGCGATCACGAGCGCAGCATCAGCCTTGCCGCGCGTTTGGGAGATGGGTGGATCGCACCAGCGGCGACGTTTGCACGGGGAATTACTCGATTTAGGGAGGCCGCCGAACTCGCCGGCAGGCCAGGTCTCGTCGCCGTTACGCTGCAAGAGCTCGGGAAGGGCGAGGCACTCGGGGAGACGCCATTCGGCCGCGATCCTCAAGGTTGGCTCGCAGTGCAAGGAGCGGCTGGCGCTGATCGCGCCGTGATCACGCTTCGCGGTCGCCATGACGTTGCGGAGCTTTCTGCGATGATTCGCTGATGGAGAAGATTCAGAGGCAGCCGTGTGTTCGCTGCGGTGCACCAGTGTCGTTGCAAGAGGCGCTCTGTGAGCGCTGCAATCCGCTGGGTCTGGCGCAACCGTCATCGAGTCAGGCGCACGGAACCGTCTTTCTTGGAATCGGTGTCGCGGTGCTCCTTCTCGCCTCTCTCGCAGGGAGTTCGGCGAAAGGGGTTGGCCCCTTCGCGGCAGAGATCAGCGATCCCGTCTCCGTCCCCGGGGGGCTCTCTGTGGAGATCTTCGTCGAGAACACGGGGAGTGGTGCAGGATCTGCTGCGTGCAGCGTGGGCACCACAAAGATTGGGAGCGCAGGTCTGACGGAGATTGTCACGACGGAACGGATCGAACCTGGAGAATCGGTTGCCATCACGCGCGAGTTGAAGGTGTTTGGCGCCGAACCGCTCCCGCTGACGATCAACTGCGGGGACTAACGCCCCTCGAGGATTCGCTTGAGGCTCTTCAGATCTGACTGAAAGATTCGGCGAAGGATCGGCCGCTGGATCAGTCCGCCAAGGATTGGGAAGAGCGGCGGGCGGAGATACTCCATCCAGCGGATTAGCGTCTGTTGATCTCCCTCCGCGCTGAACTCGAGCAGTCCCTCTCCAGTGAACTTCCCTTCGTGTCGAATGCCAAAGGCGTGTGGCGGATCAAGTTGTGTGATCACGACGTCGTCGGTAGTGGAGATCCCGAAGATGCGCACGGTGGCACGACCGCGAGATCCGACTCGCACCGGTCCAGGGGTGAGCATCTCGACGCGCTTCATCTCGTGCATCCACTCGGGTTGCCGCTGCACATCTGACGCAAACTCCCACACCCGCTGCAGTGGGGCGTTGATCACGATCTGCATGTGCATCCTTGGCGGACTCATCACTCCGCGACGTACGGCGCGTTGCAGGGTCGCCTCCAAGATGAGTGCCCCGACAAGGCCCGCAACCGCGAGTAGTGCGAGGAGAAGCAGGGGTGCGACCATCACGCCCACCCTTCGCGCGTGACGAGGGGTGGCCCTGAGGGGTCTGATTCGCGCCGCGTCTTCACCCCCACATCGTCGCACGGCGCGCTACTCTTGGGGTGCAGTGCAAACCTTCGACTTCCTCGAGCAGATCCCCGACGCTGACCCCGCCGATACGGCACGCCTGATCGCCGAACTGGAACGCTCAGTCACGGCTCACGGTCCCGAGCGCGCTCGCCTCCTGATGATGCGCCTCATGGCGCGTGCCCGCGATCTCGGCGTCGAACTCCCCACCCTTGCGACCACGCCGTACATCAACACGATCAAGACGAGCGACGAGCCAGCATTCCCTGGCGATGAAGCGATGGAGACGCGCATCCGGCACATCGTGCGCTGGAATGCGGCGGCCATGGTGCTGCGCGCGAACAAGGAGCACCCTGGGATTGGCGGGCACCTTGCAACGTATGCGAGTGCCGCCAGCCTCTATGAAGTGGGCTTCAACCACTTCTTCCGCGGCAAGGTTGGCGGAGCCGGTGATCAGATCTTCTATCAGGGTCACGCAGCTCCGGGGATCTATTCGCGCGCCTTCCTTGAGGGTCGCATCAACGCGTCGCAACTCGATCGATTCCGGCAGGAGACCGAGGGACCCGGCGGACTTCCTTCATATCCGCACCCGCGGCTCCTCCCAGACTTCTGGGAGTTCCCAACCGTCTCCATGGGACTTGGAGGGATCGGCTCCATCTATCAGGCGCGATACAACCGCTACCTGCACAACCGTTCGCTCGCCGACACCTCAAAGAGTCGTGTCTGGGCCTTCCTCGGTGACGGCGAGATGGACGAGCCCGAGTCGGCTGGCGCCCTCACCCTCGCCGCGCGTGAGGGACTCGACAACCTGACCTGGGTGGTGAACTGCAACCTGCAGCGCCTCGACGGACCAGTGCGAGGGAATGGGAAGATCGTGCAGGAGCTTGAGGGACTCTTCCGTGGCGCCGGTTGGAATGTGATCAAGGTCATTTGGGCACGTGAGTGGGATTCGCTCCTTGCCGCCGATGAGACCGGCGACCTTGTCCGCAAGATGGACAGCACGGTGGACGGCGAGTTCCAGAAGTACACGGTGGCCGGTGGCGCGTACATCCGCGAGCACTTTTTCGGGCCAGAGCCGGCGCTTCAGCGTCTCGCCGCGCACCTGAGCGATGATGATCTCGTTCGCCTGCGCCGCGGTGGGCATGACTATCGGAAGATCCACGCCGCGTACGCCGCCGCAGTGGCCCACAAGGGTGCGCCAACCGTGATTCTGGCGAAGACGGTGAAGGGCTGGACGCTCGGGCCATCGGTCGAGGCGACGAACCCTGCGCACCAGGCGAAGAAGTTGACGGAGGCCGAGCTGCGCGCGTTCCGTGATCGGCTCGACCTTCCGATTCCTGACGAGAAGATTCCAGAGGCGCCCTACTACCATCCTGGCCCGTCGAGTCCCGAAGCGAAGTACATTGCCGAACGACGTGCGGCACTCGGCGGACCACTCCCTTCTCGTGTCGTTCATCCCTCAACCTGGACGCCGCCGCAGCCCGCGGTTGACGAAGAGTTTGCCGCTGGGAGTAGCGTGGCGGTTAGCACCACGATGGCCTTTGCAAAGTTGATGCGCAATCTGATGCGCGATCCGGCGCTCGGCAAGTTGATCGTGCCAATCGTTCCCGATGAGGCACGAACCTTCGGCATGGATCCGCTCTTCAAGCAGGTAGGCATCTACGCGCCGTTCGGCCAACGCTATGAGCCGGTCGACTCGGAGCTACTCCTCAGCTACCGCGAGTCTCAGAGCGGACAGGTGCTGGAGGAGGGGATCAGCGAAGCCGGATCGATGGCCTCCTTCCAGGCGGCTGGCACCGCCTTTGCGACGCATGCCGTGGGAACGATCCCCTTCTACGTCTTCTACTCAATGTTCGGATTTCAACGTGTGGGTGACCAGATTTGGCAGAGCGGAGATGCTCGTGCACGTGGCTTCCTCATCGGTGCGACGGCAGGGAGGACCACACTCGCAGGGGAGGGGCTGCAGCACGATGATGGCCACTCTCATCTGATTGCACACGCCATGCCGCATGTGGTTGCCTACGATCCCGCCTTCGCGTATGAGATGGCGGCGCTCGTGCGTCGGGGCATCACGCGGATGTACGAGCGCGGTGAGGACATCGTCTACTACCTGACCATCTACAACGAGAACCAGGTGCAACCGCAACTACCGGCGGGAGAGCGTGTGGCAGAGGGGATCCATCGTGGCCTCTATCAGTTTGCCGCCGCCGATAGTGCCACCGAGGGCGGTCGCGTACGACTGTTCGGTTCTGGCGCGATCATGGGGGAGGTGCTGAAGGCGCGCGACCTCCTGCGCGAGCGTTTCGGCGTGCAAGCGGAGATCTGGTCTGCAACGTCGTACTCTGAACTTCGACGTGAAGCGCTCGTCGTGGAGCGGTGGAATCGTCGCCATCCGAACTCCACGCCGCGAAAGGCGTGGCTGCAAGAGCAGCTTGATGGGGATTCCGCGCCGATCGTTGCCGCGAGCGACTGGATGACGGCGTTGCCAGATCTCATTGCGCCGTGGATCAACGTCCCGTACCTCGTACTGGGCACCGATGGATTCGGCCTGAGCGACACTCGTGAGGCACTTCGCGCCTTCTTCTCCGTGGATGCCGCACATATTGCGGCGGCGGCAATGGTGGCGCTCGCGCGAAACGGCGACCGGAGTGCAGCGGATGCCGCTGCGGCGATCAAGGAGTTGGGGATCGATCCAGAACTCCAGCCCGTCTTCGTTCTCGATCGCTAAGGCGCTCGCGCGCTCGCCTCGATACGTTCGGGCACTCGCCGTAACGGGCCTACGCCATCAGCACGAGCCTACGGGAAGGACAAGGATACTTGTCGTATCGGACAAGGGGCTTTGACGAATCTTGCTGAGAGTGGGACGCTTGGTACGAGCGAATCATCTGATGTGATTCGGCGGATGTGGAGGGGATAGCGCCATGGAGAACCTGTTCGGATGGGGTGTCGGCGGTTTTCTCACGGGACTCCGCGAGGGTGTTGAGGCGGCGCTCATCGTCGGCATCATCGCCGGATATCTCGTCAAGATCGGGCGCTCGGATCGCCTTGGCGTCATCTGGGCCGGCGTCCTGGCCGCGATCGCCACATCGGCGGCGATCGGTGTTGCGGCGTTTGTGATCCTTGGAGGTCTCGAAGGCGACACCGAGAAACTGATCGAGGGGTTCACCTCGCTCCTCGCGGTTGTCATCCTCACCTACATGATCTTCTGGATGCGCAAGCAGGCGGTGACCCTCGGTGCAGAGCTCCGTAGGGGAGTGGATCGCGCGATCGCCTCCGCCTCCATCTTCGGACTCGCAGCCCTCGCGTTTACTGCGGTCATCCGCGAAGGGATTGAGACCGCACTCTTTCTTCTCGGGCAGACAACTGCTGCGAGCGATGTAGGGGCCGGTTCCTGGGTAGCCGTCGGCGCGCTGATTGGACTTGCCGTTGCGACGCTGATCGGAATTGCGATCTTCCGCGCCGGAGTTCGACTCAATCTCGGCGCATTCTTCAATGTCACGGGCGCCGCGCTGGTGGTGATCGCAGCCGGACTGCTCTCATATGGAGCACACGAGCTCATCGAGGTTGGACTCCTCCCCGCGATCATTGCGCCCGTGTATGACCTCTCTGGTGTGCTCCCTCATACGGAAGGGATCGGACAGTTCCTCCGGGCAATCGTTGGGTACAGCGCGACTCCCGAGTTGAGCGCACTTCTTCTGCAAGTGGGATATCTCGCGTTTGGACTCTTCTTTTACATCCTGCCGGTGCGCCGCGCATCCGCAGTTCGCGCAGTGAGTGGCGCCACCTCCTAACCCGTGGCACCCGCGCTCGAACTTCGTGGCGTCACGCACTCGTTTGCCGGCAAGAGGGTCCTGCACGGCGCATCGCTGAGCCTTCACGCGGGGGAGTGTGTCGCGCTCTTGGGTGCCAATGGCAGTGGGAAGACCACGCTCCTCCGTCTCGCCGCTGGCCTGCTGCAGCCCGATACGGGTGAGATCTTCGTATCGGGGACACCTGCCGCGGCGGGTCGAGCAGACGTCGGGATCGCCTTCCAAGATTCGCGACTTCTCAGCTGGCGCAGTGCAGCGAGAAACGTCGCCCTTCCGCTTGAGCTCACGGATGGCACAACGACTGCCGCGCGCGCCGCTGCATCCGCGGCACTTGCGCGAGTCAACGCCGTTGCGCTTGCGGATCGCGCGCCCGACGAACTCTCGGGCGGCGAGCGGCAGCGAGTAGCGCTTGCACGCGCGCTCGTTCGCGAGCCGGCGCTACTCCTCCTTGACGAGCCCTTCGCTGCGCTCGATGCGCCAACCCGAACCCGTTTCAGCGACGAGCTCCCAGAGCTCATCGGTCGTGCCGCAACGCTGCTGGTCACCCACGATGTGGCTGAGGCGCTCCTGGTTGCGGATCGCGTGCTGCTGCTCAGCCCTGATGGTCAGATTGGTGGAGAGTGGAGAGGGCTCCGTTCGCTCCCCGCACATCAGCGCAGAGCGGCACTGCTCGCGCCAGACGGTAGCGCGCTTCAGGCGAAACTTCTCGCCGCGCTCGGCGGGGTGATCCATGCCTAGCGCGCGGCGCGCGCAGCAGGTGGTGCTGGCACTGCTTCTCCTCGGCGTGTGGGAGGCTGGTGCGCGCGTGAGCGGTCTCTCCACGTTCATCCTGCCGCCCCCGTCACTTGTCGCGGTGCGGTTTGCCGAGGCGTGGGGCGATGGAACGATGCTTCGCCACCTCCTCCCAACGGTGGCGGAGGTGACGGTTGGCGGTCTGCTTGGCGGAACCCTCGGTCTCCTCATCGGGATCGGGCTCGGCCTCTCTGGCGCGGCGCGACAGCTTGCCAGCCCATATCTGGTCGCGGCACAGTCGACACCGATCCTCGCCCTCGGCCCACTGCTTGTCCTCTGGTTCGGGCCCGGTGCAGCGGCCAAGATTGCGATCTGTGCGCTGATCACGCTCTTCCCAATGGCGATCGCAACTCTCGTTGCCGTACGGGACGCGGATCGCGGACTGCTTGAGCTCGGTCGCTCACTCGGTGCCTCTCGCATCCAATCGCTCCTGTTGTTTCGGATCCCTAGCGCCCGGGGTGGGATCTTTGCGGGCGCACGAGTGGCCGCCACACTTGCAGTGGTGGGGGCAATCGTGGGCGAGTGGCTCGGTGGCAGCGCCGGCCTCGGCATCCTCGTGAACCTTGCGCGCGGTTCGTTGTTCGACACGCCACTCCTCTTTGCGGCGCTCGTGCAAATCGCGATCCTTGGTGCAAGTGCGTACAATCTGGTGGTTGCCGCAGAACGGTTCAGCGCTCGGTTGCAGAGATAGGGGGCGTCATGTCAATCGGTCGCAAGCTCAATCTGATGCTGGCTTCGATCATCAGCCTCTCAATCGTCGTCGGCGCATGCGAAGGGACCCCCGCCGTCCCGTCTGCTAGTGCCTCACGCACGCCACTCAGTGTCGGTCTCGGATATATCCCGAGCGTACAGTTCGCCCCCTTTTATCTGGCGCAGCAGAGTGGCGCGTATGAGCGAGCCGGCCTTGACGTGACGATTCAGAACCAGATCGACCCAGACCTGATCAACCTCGTGGGGAGCGGTGCGGTGGACATTGCACTCGCCGACGGGACGAGTGTGATTCCAGCGGTCTCAAATGCCATTCCGATTCGATACATGGCAACGATCTACGGCGTCCTGCCAAACGTAGTGATCGCGCGAGCAGATGCAGGGATTCGCACGCCGAGTGATCTTGTCGGACGAAAAGTGGGCACCCCAGGGCAGTACGGGTCTGGCTACCTCACGCTGCTCGGGATCTTGGCCGACGCATCGCTTGACATCACAGCAATTGAACTCGTGCTCTATCCGGACTTTGGGCAGACGCAGGCGCTGATCACCGGGCAGGCGGATGCGGTGACCGGTTACGCAAACAACGATCTGGTCCAAGCGGAGGCGGCAGGTCTTCAGCTGAGCGTCTTCTATGCGGCGGCCTCCGCCCCGTTCGCAGGGCCCGGACTGATCAGCGCGCCCGAAACGATCAGCGCAAAACGTGAAGCCATTCGCGCCTTCATCGCCGCCACGCTGGACGCGATGGAGCAGATCAGTGCGAACCCGGAACTCGGCGTGGAAGCGGCGGGGGCAGTGGTTCCAGAACTTGTCGCCGATGTCGACACGCGAGCGAAGTCACTCGCAGTGATGAAAGCGACGATCGGCGTCTGGCGCGGGCTCGCACAAGAGCGCGACGGTCTTGGCGCAATCGATCGCGCCGGCTGGGCGACCTCGCTTGAGTTCCTCCGCGGAATCCCGGAGCAGGGGATCCGCGCCGACCTGACCGTTGAGGAGCTGATCGACGAATCGCTCCTTCCGTAGCGCGAGGTATGCGCCCGTGGCGGCGTTTCTCTCCGACGCTAGACGAGGGGCCAGGGGAGCGCCGGCCACTCAGGTGAGGGCTCGGGGAGGCAGTTAGCCGCAATCAGGGCGTTGATCCTTTCGCGCAGTGCTCCGATCTCTTCTCTGGTGATGAGCTGGCTCAGCCTCTCCGTCAACGAATCGGGGCCACGTTCAGCGAGCAGCGTTGCACCGAGCGCAAGTGCGCTGCGCTCACCGGGGAGGAGGGGATCGCTCCGCCAGTTCCAAAGCACGGTTCGCAACTTCGGCTCGACCGCAAACGTGACTCCGTGGTCCACACCGAGCATCATCGAATCGCCGATCGGGAGGAGATGCCCTGCCTTGCGGTCACCGTTGTTGATGATCGCATCGAGCAGGACGATCGGTCGCAAGACGGGGTCGCTGCCATTGACGGCATCGATCGCGCGTTGCACGCCGAGGTGTTCGATCCAGAGTTGTACTGCCCCATCGCCGGCGGGCCCGTCGCGAAGAGTGGTTGGCGGAACGACGTGGAGCCCGAGTGCCTCACTCACCTCGAAGGCGGCAACCTCGCGCCCTGCAAGCGTGCCGTCGGGGAAGTCCCATAACGGTTGCTCGCCGCGGATCGGCTTGTAGATCACCTGGAGCGCAGGCTGAACCCCTTCAAGCTCGCAGAGGAAGGTTGCGTTGCTCGCATCGGCAAGTCGCCCTACAGGGCGCAGCCCCGTAGCAGTGCGAAGTGCCGTCAGCGCCTCGGCGGTGGTGAGGCTCCCGCCTGGCACTGGGAGGCGGATCATGTCGCCGTGCGTCAGTTCAGGTAAGCGGCCTTGCGCGCGCAGCGGTGCCCCGTCGCTTCCAACGGTGCACCGCAGTTCGGACAGGGCGGCCGTCCCGCAGCCGCAAGTTGCAACGCGCGCTCGGCGAACATGAGTGCTGCCGCCGGGCTGAGCGAGACGCGCAGGACGTCTGGGCCTTCTGGCGAGTCGTTCATTGGGGGTGGTGCGTCAGCGGCGTCCTCTTCGTTCATGTCGTCACGAAACTCGAGGATCAGACGATTGACCGATGGGTCCCATGCGAGTGCAATGGTGCCCACACGAAACTGTGCGTTCAGCGGCTCGGTCAGCTTCGGCGCGCCGGCGGGGAGCGGTGAGCCCGCCGCTGGAAGGCCGATCTCCGCACCCTCTCCAAGATCCTTGAGCATCTCGGCGATTCGCCGGGAGAGTATTGCGACCTGCGACTTCTCTACGATGACGGACGTGGAGCGCCCCCCTTCAGTGGCCTGGAGGTGGAATACGCGTTGGCCAGGTTCGCCGATCGCTCCGGCAATGAAGCGATCCGGCGCATCGAATCGGAGGATCCTTCGCGCCACGTCCTCTTACTCCCGACCGAGAAGTCGACCGAAGAGCGAGGGGCGACGTTCGCGAGGCGTGAAGAGCGATGCGATCCCAGCCGCAGACTCATTCAGGCGCAGGATGGTTGGACGCTCAGCTCCATATCTGATCACGCTGATGCTTGCTGGATCGATCACGATGCGTTGAAACAGGTCGAGCGGTGCGCCGCTGGCGTCAGAGACGATCGCCTTGATGATGTCGCCGTGACTCACCGCAAGCCAGATGTCCTCGTCGTTGAATTGAGCATCCAGGTCGCGAATTGCTTCGGTGGCACGAGTCGCTGCGGCTCGGAGCGACTCTCCTTCGGGGAACTGCATTGCCGAGGGCTGACGCTGCACCGTGGCCCAAAGCGGATCTTTCGCGAGGACCTTCAGCTCTTTGCCTGTCCAACTGCCGTAATCAACCTCGGTGAGTCGCTCGTCGATCTGCACCTCGGGACGAGTGGGCACGTTTGCTCCGCGGGTGGAGCGAATCGTTTCGACCGTCTCACGACAGCGCTGGATCGGTGAACTCACAATCCCAGCGAAGCGCACGCCAGCGAGTCGATCCGCAACCAGCTTCGCCTCTCCTCGCCCCGTAGGACTGAGCGGGATTCCTTCGCGTCGACCGCTGAGTAGACCCCCGGTTTCCGCGGTACGAGCGTGACGGACCAGGACGAGCGTTGCCACAGCTAGGCGAGTGCGTCGAAGGTTCGCAAGTAGCTCCCATCGAGCGGTCGGTTCTTTCCACCAACTTCTGCGAGAGGCACCTCAACGATCGCGCCAGCACGAAGTGCAACCATGCTCCCCCAGCGACCGGTCTCGAGGGCCTCAACTGCGGCAACGCCGTAGCGCGCGCCGAGGACGCGATCGGCTGCAGATGGCGGGCCGCCGCGCTGGAGGTGTCCGAGTCTCGTGCAGCGCACTTCAAGACCGGTGCGCTCCTCCAAGATGGCGGCGATCGCATCGCCCACGGCAATCTTGTCGAGGCGCGGATGACCGAACTCGTCGTGTGGCACCTCGCCGCTCACATTGAGGAGGGCATCGGGAAGTCGTACCCCCTCTGAGACCACGATCACCGAAGCGCCGGTTGCATAGGCTCTGCGACGAGCCACACGTTCGACAAGCTGGTCGATCGCCGCCGCATCGATGGGCTGCTCTGGTACGAGGATGCTGTCAGCGCCACCCGCGAGACCACCCCACGCGGCGACCCAGCCGGCGTCTCTCCCCATCACCTCGACGACGGCGACGCGGTGATGTGAACCGGTTGTGGTCTGAATGCGGTCGAGCGCTTCGGTCACGATGTTCGCCGCGGTGTCGAAGCCGAGGCAGCCCTCGGTCCCCCAGACGTCGTTGTCCATCGTCTTCGGGATTGCGACCACGGCGGCACCACGCTTGGCGAGACCTGCGGCGACGGAGAGGGTGTCGTCGCCACCGATCACGACGAGCGCGTCGAGGCCGAGGCGCTTGATTGACGACTCAGCTGCATCGAGTCCGCCTTCGCGCTTCAGCAGATTCGTTCGACTAGAGCCGAGTATCGTCCCGCCGCGCGCCTGGATTCCGCGCACCGCATCGCGGTCGAGTGGTCGCGAGAGGGTTGCGTCGGGGTTTGCAAGGCCAGCCCAGCCGTCCAGGATCCCTACGACGCTATGTCCTCCGAGTTCTGCTCGGCGCACCACGGCGCGGATCGCAGGGTTCAGGCCTGGGCAGTCACCGCCGCCTGTCAACACGCCGATGCGGAGGCGCTTCGCCTCCATCGTGGGGCTCATCGCTGTGGTTTTGTCATCTTCGTTGGTTGCACAAGCGCATCATACGCTTCGGCGCTCACATACCCGAGCCGCAGCGCTGTATCACGTAACGTTCCACCCGTCGCATGCGCCTCTTTGGCAATCTCTGCCGCCTTGTCATAGCCGATTGCCGGAGTGAGTGCCGTGACCAACATCAGCGAGGCGTCCAGCAGCTCGTTGATTCGTCTTGTGTTCGGTTCTGCTCCGTCGATGCAATGCAGGGCGAATGATCGCGACGCGTCCGCAAGCAGGCGCACCTGAGTCAAGAGGTTGTGTGCGATTAGTGGCTTGTAGACGTTGAGCTGGAAGTTTCCTTGGCTCGCGGCAAAGGCGATCGCCGCGTCGAATCCGTACACCTGGACCGCCACCATCGTCAGCGCCTCCGCTTGGGTTGGATTCACCTTCCCCGGCATGATGGAAGAGCCTGGCTCATTCTCCGGAATGTTCAGCTCGCCGAGTCCCGCGCGCGGACCCGAGGCGAGCCATCGGACATCGTTCGCAAGCTTGATCAGTGTCGCCGCGAGGGTGCGCAGCGTCGCGGAGAGGTGCAGCGTTGGCTCCTGTCCGGCGAGCGCGGTGAACTTGTCCGGTGCGCTGGTGAACGGCTGCTCGGTTATGTTTGCAATCTCCTTTGCTGCACGATCAGCAAACTCCGGATGACTGTTCAGCCCCGTCCCAACGGCGGTACCGCCAAGTGCCAATGCGTGAAGTTCGTCGCGCGCACTCTCGACGCGTTTGATGTCTCCAGCGAGTGCGGCGGCATGCGCGCCGAACTCTTGTCCGAGTGTGAGTGGCACCGCATCCTGAAGGTGGGTGCGTCCGATTTTGACGATGGAAGACCAGCGCTCTGCTTTCGCCATCAGTGAGCCGTGCAGCTGGGTCAGGGCGGGGAGGAGCTGTTCGTTGACGGCGAGAACGGCGGCAATGTGGATTGCGGTGGGAAAGACGTCGTTCGACGACTGCGAGAGGTTGACGTGGTCATTTGGGTGCACTGGCGACTTCCCGCCGCGGTTCCCCGTGGCCAGCTCGTTCGCGCGTGATGCGATCACCTCATTGACATTCATGTTGCTCTGCGTCCCTGAGCCGGTCTGCCATACGGAGAGGGGGAATTCGTCGCGCAGCGACCCGGTCGCGATCTCGTCCGCCGCGTGGGCGATCTGGGCGGCGATCTCCGCGGGGAGGAGCCCGAGTTCAGCATTCACCTTTGCTGCGGCGCGCTTGATCAGTGCGAGCGCATGGATGAGGCGCTCGGGCATCTCCTCTTCGCCGATGGCAAAGAATTGGAGAGATCGGGCGGTCTGCGCGCCCCAGTGGTGCGCTGCGGGGACATCGATCGGACCGAAGGAGTCACGTTCGCTGCGAGTGCTGCCCGGCGTCTGGTTCCCCATTGCGGCCTCCGATCCTAGGCACGTGCGGCCCATCCCCCCAAGTGTAGGATCCTGGCGATGGATTCGGTAAAGATTGAGCTTGACCCCTTCCGCACGAGCGATGGGATCCTCCTCTTCCGTCGTGTCTTTCGGCCCGCGAATGCGCCAATCGGCGACCTTCTGATCTGCCATGGGATCGGTGAGAGCTCTGCGCGTTACATCCAGGCGGCGCGGGCATTCGCCGAGGCTGGTTGGCGAAGCGTGACCTTCGATCTGCGCGGCCACGGTCGCTCCGACGGCCCACGCGGCTACGTCCCGGTCTGGCGTCGCTTCCATGATGATCTCGCCGAGCAGGCGGATGCGCTGAGCGGTGGGGAGCGACCCTTCGTCGTGTTGGGTCACAGCATGGGCGGGCTTATTGCGTTCGGCGCGTCGGCATCGGGGAGCATCCGACCGACGAAGCTTGTCCTCTCCGCTCCCGCGCTCGAGGCGAACATCGCCACATGGAAGCGGATGGTCGCGCCGATCCTTTCAAAGATCGTGCCGGAGTTGCGCATCCCGACGGGAATTGGGGGAGATGTGGATCCGGGTCAGCAGCTGCCGAACGAGGATCCCGACGCCCCTGGATACCTTTATGCGGTCACCACGCGGCTCGGGGATGAAGGGTTTCGTGCGCAGCGTGCGGCGCGCGCGGTAGTGGCGCGAGGCGGAACCTTTCCGGTTGAGACGCTCGTGATCCACGGAGCGGGGGATAAGCTGGTTAGGCCTGAGTGGTGTCGCCCGATCGGAACGCTCGGCGGCGTACGCTACGAACTGCTTGATGGATTCAACCATCATCCGTTCGCCACGTTGCGCTACATGGTTGCGGTGAATCGAATCTTGGAGTTCATCGGCCGCGCGTAGACGCTGCGCGATGCGGTCTCAGGCTGAACGCTGCGCTACTTCTGTTCGAGCGCAGCGCGTGCTTTTTCTGGGTCATCCACCACGAATGAGAAGGTCGCCCGATCGCCCCACCTTCCGGTGAAGAGATGTCCGTAGACATTCACGCCAGCGCTGGAGAGCCGCTCTAGTACGGAGAGCATTCCACCCGGCTTGTCGTCTACCTCTGCGAGGACGGAGTCACCCTCGATGAACTGATAGTTGCCCGCCTGCAGCACTTCACGCGTCGCACCGTCGTCGGCGGTCTTCAGGATCACGTGGCCGTGTTCGCCGACGCCACCGCCCCCGATCGCCTTGAGGTCAACAGAGCGCTTCTCGAGTTCGCGGCAGAGCGCTGCGAGCGCACCCGGCTTGTGTGAGAGCTGGATGACGAACTGCTTAGACATGAGGAGATCCTACCGCCAGAGTGGTGCGTGCGCCACCCCTCCTCAACGGTGGAGCGCGGCGGTAGGCTAGACACAACGCGAGGCGACGGCCACCACCGAGCGGGGAGGTCGCGGGGCTGGAGCGCTCCAGCCCGTGCGAGTAGCAGTGAGCGAATCGTTGAAGGAGGAGTGAGATGCGAAGCTTCAAGCAGTACATCAATGGGAAGGCGGTCGCCGCCAAGTCTGGCAAGACGATCACCGTCGAGGACCCTTCAACCAGGACAAAGATCGCCACGGTGCCGCACAGTGGCAAAGACGACATCAATGCAGCGGTCGCCGCTGCTCGTGCCGCCTTCCCATCGTGGTCCGCCACCACCCCAGGCGAGCGCAGCCTCGCGCTCCTCAAACTTGCTGACGCACTCGAATCGAAGAAGCGTGCGTTCGTCAGCGCGGAGTCGGAGAACGCGGGGAAGCCGATCAGCGCAGTCGGTGTAGAGGTAGATGCGGTGGTCGACAACCTGCGCTACTTCGCGGGCGCCGCGCGCAACATGGAGGGGAAGGCGGTCGCCGAGTACCTCCCCGGGCGAACCAGCATGATCCGTCGCGATCCCGTCGGCGTGATCGCCTCCATTGCGCCGTGGAACTATCCGCTCTTGATGGCGGGCTGGAAGATTGGTCCGGCGCTCGCGACCGGCAACACCATCGTCTTGAAGCCATCTGCGCGCACACCAATCAGCGCACTGATGCTCGGCGCGCTGGCACAGGAGGTCCTGCCGCCAGGCGTCTTGAATGTCATCACTGGGCCAGGCTCAGATGTTGGCGCGGCACTTTCGCGGCACCCGGGCATCGACATGGTCTCCGTCACGGGCGACACAGCGACGGGCAAGCGGATTGCCGCCGCGGGAGCGGAAAGCGTCAAGCGACTCCACCTTGAACTCGGCGGAAAGGCGCCCGTCCTCATCTTCGATGACGCGAACCTCGAGCTTGCCGCGGAGACGATGCGTGCCGCGAGTTTCTGGAATGCGGGACAGGATTGCACCGCCGCGTGCCGGATCGTCGTGGCGCCACGTTCATACGAGAAGTTCGTCGCGCTGCTTGAGCAGCAGGTGAAGACGATCAAGGTCGGCGCAACGTCAGACAAGTCGACCGAGATGGGTTCGCTCATCAGTGCAGAGCAGCTCAAGCGAGTCGAGGGGTTTGTCAGTCGCGCCGCAAAGAAGGCGGAGATCGTCCTCGGCGGCAAGACGATTCGCTCGAAGGGGCACTTCTACAGCCCAACGATCATTGCCGGTCCGGCGCAGTCTTCTGAGATCGTGCAGGACGAAGTCTTCGGGCCGGTGGTCACCGTCCAGCGCGCAAAGAGCGATGAGCAGATGGTGGAGTGGGCAAACGACTGTCGCTTCGGGCTCGCCTCGTCGATCTGGACGAACGACGTGGCGCGCGCCTTCAAGGTCTCCAAGGCGCTGCAGTTCGGTACCGTCTGGGTGAATGATCACTTCACGCTCGCGAGCGAGATGCCGCACGGCGGCTTCAAGCAGTCGGGCTACGGGAAAGATCAGTCCATGTACGCCCTTGAGGACTACACGGTGGCGAAGCACATCATGGTGCGCAGCGAATAGCGGCTCGCATGGACTAGGCTGCAACGATGCAGCAGAACACGCCACCGCCACCCCCGTTTGAAGATGGTCTCGCGCAGGAGTGCTGGTTCAGCGTGGACGTGGAGTGTTCCGGCCAGACCCCGCTTGAGGGGAGCCTGATCAGCATCGGCGCATGCCTCGTCGATGATCCATCACGCACCTTTTACATCGAACTTCGACCCGATCCGACCAAGGCGTGGGGGCCCAAAGAGGAGCGTGTGCATCGGCTCACCCGATCGCACCTGGAGACACACGGGGTGGATCGGATCGAAGGGGTGCGCACGTTTGCGGATTGGGTGCGCAGCACCTGTGAGGCGGTGGCACCGGAGTCGAGCCCGCTCTTCGTCGGGTTCAACACGCCGTTTGACTGGATGTGGCTGACGATGGCCTTCACGGAGGCTGGCGTGCGGAATCCATTTGGCATGTCGGCCATGGATCTGAAGAGCGTCTACTACACGCTCCACGGCGGCGAGAACCTCACCTGGAAGAAGACGGTGAAGCGATTCGTTCGCCAGGTGTATCCCACCGATCTCGTGGCCGACCATAACGCACTCGCTGATGCACTGGAGCAGGCGGAACTTGCGCGGACGCTGCGCGAGATCTCCCGCAAGCATCGGATTCCACCAACCCTGCCGCGCGGACGCTAGAGGGGCTCGCGCATCGTGGCGCTCACCGCGAGCGAGATCAAGCGCATCAACAAACTCCTTCTCGCCTGGTATCGGCGGGCGGCGCGTCCGCTCAAGATTCGGGAGCGGAGCGATCCATATGCGGTGCTGATCGTCGAGGTGATGGCACAGCAGACGCAGATCTCCCGAGTGGATGAGCTGGCGCAAAAGTTCCTGAAGCGATTCCCCACACTCCGAGCACTCGCCCGAGCGGAGACGGCGGACGTGTTGGAGGCATGGCGAGGTCTCGGATACAACCGGCGCGCACTGCTGCTGCACCGTGCTGCAGAGGCGGCGCACGCGATGGGCGGCATCCCGACCGACGTCGATGCGCTTGAATCGCTTCCTGGGATTGGCCCGTACACCGCCCGTGCCGTGGCGGCGATCGCAGGAGAGGGGAGGGAGATTCCCGTCGACGTGAACATCGCCCGCGTTGTGCAACGACTCGTCGGCGGGCGGCGAATGACGCCAAAGCCACTCCAGGCAGCAGCGAACGACTTCGGTGCACACCTGAAGCGTGGCGAAGCGGGTCGGTGGGCCCAGGCGGCGATGGACCTCGCGAGCGCGACGTGTCGCGCGGCGAGGCCTGACTGCGCCTCCTGTCCGTTGTCGAGCGTATGCAAATCGGCGGGTCGCGTCAGGTCGACTCGCGCCAAGCGCGGCGCGCGCGCGGCGGTTCGGTTCGAGTCGACGCAGCGTTGGTTGCGAGGTCGACTTCTCGATGAGCTGCGCGACGCGGGGGCCGCCGGTGTTCGTGTGCGCGGCTCACGAGGAGCGCACGACGCCTCAGCGGTGCGCAGCGCGATCAGGAGCCTGGCCGATGAGGGACTCGCAGAGCGAATGGAGTCAGGCGCGTTCCGGCTGCCACGGCGAGTGAGCAGAACGGGACGCCGATGAGGTGTCGGTCTATCCTCACCTCATGAATGTTGATCGAGTGAGTCGTGGAAAGAGCCTGCGCAAGCAGAGTCGTGCACGCGTTGATGCCGCAATCATCGAGGCGGCGGTCGCACCGATTGCAGCGCGTTGGTCTGGTCAGGCCTCCTTACGGCCGGTCAGCGCTGCTGCCATGCGTGGAATCCTCGCAAAGGCGGCACGACTCGGGCTCGAGCCGGAGGTTGTTGCGGCGCGCGCGGGCGGCGCGGTGGCGACGGTGGCACGGGCGATCGCTGATGCAAGAGATCCAGCCCGGAACCTTCCACTCTTTCTTCTTGCTGGGTCGGATCGCGATGCCGTGTACGGCCTCGAAGCGGCCCTGGCGCTCGCGGATGGCAGTCGGCGCATTGTGGTGGGACTCTGCGGTTCAAAGGCGCGCCCAGAGCACCGAAGTGCCTCGGGGGCGTGGGATCGGCTGGAGTCGGCGAGCAGAGTCGAGCGGTACAGGATTCCAAACATGCGCGAGGCGGCACACTTTCGCGCCGGGCTCGACGACGTTGCCCTGCTCATCGAGGCGCTCGGTGGTGCTCCAAGTTCAGTCGCACCGCAGGCGCCGTTGCTCGCTGCGATCGACCTGCTTCGTCGGGCACAAACTGTCGGAGTTCCCTCTCTCGCCATCAACGGTCCGATTGGTCTGGATCCAGAGAGCGGTGCGCGTCGACGTGGAGCGCCTGCGGCAGATGTCAGCATCCTCTTTCACCGTCCGTTGATCACCCATCAGTCGGCGGCATCAAAGCGACTCCTCGGTCTGGTCTTGGTTGCACCGATTGATATCCCGGCGGACGCCGACGCGCTCGCTGTATGAGCTCCTCTCGGCGCGGGAGCCCACTCGCCGCCGCTGCTGCGGTCGCCGCGTTCGTGCTCCTGCTTCAACTCCTCAGCACACTGATCACGCCGCTTGGTGATGCGATTCGCAACCTCCCAGTGCTCCCCATCGCGTTGGTGATTGTCACCGCGCTCATCGGTGCAGGTCTGATCCGCTCGCGCTAGTCGCGCGTGAGCGCTCCGGCATCAAACGTACGTTCGGTCCCCGCGCGCAGACGTGCGATGTTGTCCGCGTGTGCGAGCCATACGAGCGCCGGGCCGACGACTGAGTAGGCGAGGATCCCGAGGCTGAGACCATCAGCTGTTTGCGCTCTGATGAGGATTGAGATCGGTGCGAATGCGGCCACTGCGGCGAGCGATCCGAGGGAGACGATGCGGGTGCGCCAAATGACGGCGAAGAAGATCGGTGAGGCGGCGGCGAGTGCGACTGGTGCGATCGCGATGGCGGTGCCGAAGCCTGTTGCGATCCCGCGCCCTCCCTTGAATCCGACCCAAATCGACCGAGTTGCTCCGAGCACCGCAAAGAGAGCGGCGGTGACCTGGGCGGCGTCCTCTCCGCCAAGCGCCCGAACGGCCACGACGGGAAGGGTTCCCTTCAGGATGTCGCCTGTCGCGACCACGGCGGCGCGGCGACGCCCGAGCGCGCGGAGCGCGTTGGTGCCTCCCGTGCGTCCAGAGCCGACCGAGCGTGGATCGGGGCCGCCAGTGACGCGCGCCACAAGGAGACCGAACGGGATCGAACCCGCAAGGTAGGCGCCGACGGTGGCGACGAGGAGGATCGTTAGGTCCATCGCGGCGGAGGTTAGCAGCGCGCGGCAAGGGTCGGCGGTGGGGCGTAGGATTCACGCATGGCCGACCACGATCTCCTCGTACTCGGCGGCGGAACGGGCGGGTATGCCGCCGCCTTTCGTGCGGCACAACTCGGCAAGCGCGTCGCGCTGATTGAGCAGGCGAAGGTCGGCGGCACCTGCCTCCATTGGGGCTGTATCCCCGCCAAGGCGATGCTCGAGACGGGCGACCTGCTCGCCAAGATTGGGAAGGCGTCCGATTTCGGAATCCAGATCACGCCGGCAAGCGGTGTCGATCCGGCGGTTGTTGGTGCGCGGCGCGACAAGATCGTTGCACGAATGCACGCGGGACTGAAGAGCCTCTTCAAGAAGAACAACGTGGAGTTGATCCATGGGCGTGCCACGCTGCTCGGTGGGGGCGCGGTGCAGGTTGCACTCATCGATGAGAGCGGCGCGTCGACTGGCGAGTCGAAGTCGATCAGCGCCACCGATATCGTGGTTGCCACAGGGTCAAGCGTTCGCCGCATCCCTGGCCTCGAGACGGACGGACGCGTGATCGTTGATAGCGATCAGATCACCACGGGAACACTGAAGCCGGCGAGTGTCATCGTGGTTGGTGGTGGCGCGGTGGGCTGTGAGTTCGCCTCGTACTTCCGCGACCTCGGCGCCGAGACGACCATCGTCGAGATGCTCCCCGCACTGGTACCTCTCGAAGACCGCGACGTTTCGAAAGAGTTGACTCGTGCATTTGCCAAGCGAGGGATCACGATCCACGTTGCCCACCGCATCAAGGAGGGCTCGCTGGTGAAGTCGGCCAACGGGGTGACGCTGCAGATTGAGCCCGTGGAGGGCGGAGAGGGAGTCACCCTTGCCGCTGAGATGCTGGTGGTTGCCGCCGGTCGGGTGCCGAATAGCGGCGAGATCGGCTTAGAAATCACGAACGCGGCCGTTGAGCGTGGCTTCATCAAGGTTGATGCGCAGATGCAGACGGCGGAGCCGCACCTGTATGCGGTTGGTGACGTCATTGGGGGCTTGCAACTTGCGCACGTTGCGGCGCATGAGGGGATGATCGCGGCACATGCAATCGCAGGCGAGCCACTCCACGCCATGGACTACGTGAAGCAGCCGCGGGCAACCTACTGTCGCCCCGAAGTCGCCTCCGTTGGCTACACGACGCAGGAGCTGGAGCGAGACGGTGTGCCGTTTATTGCCGGCCAGGTGCCCTTCCTCGCCATCGCGAAGGCACATGTTGGCGGGGATGCGGACGGCTTCTGCAAGGTGCTCCGCCATGCGGAGAGTGGCGCCCTACTCGGCGTGCACATGGTAGGGCCGAAGGTGACTGACCTCATCGCCGAAGCGAGCCTCGCGATGGAGCTCGGCGCAACCGCTGCGCAAGTCGGTGGGACCACGCATCCACACCCAACGCTTTCAGAGATCGTTGGCGAGGCGGCACTCGTCTCCATTGGGCGCTCGGTCAACTTCTGATGCGTGATCTGCCGATCTTCGGCCAGCCAGCGCCAGCACCAGAGCGGCGCCATCCAGATTGGATTCGTTCAAAAGTGCCTGGCGGGGATCGCTATCGCGAGTTGAAGCGTTTGATGCGCGACAAGACGCTGAATACCGTCTGTGAAGAGGCGCGCTGCCCGAACATCGGTGAGTGCTGGGATCAGGGGACGGCAACAGTGATGATCCTCGGTGACACCTGCACACGCGCCTGTGGCTTCTGCGCGGTGAAGACCGGTCGCCCAGCTGGGCTCGATCAGGACGAGCCGCGGCGAGTGGCTGAGGCGCTCGCCTCGCTCGACCTTGATCATGTGGTGATCACCAGCGTCGCCCGCGATGATCTCCCAGACGGAGGCGCCGCCATCTTTGCGGAGAGCATTCGCGAGCTCCGCCGTCTGGCGCCTGGCACTGGCATCGAAGTCCTGATCCCAGACTTCGACGGTGAAGATGCGCCACTCCGCGCCGTGATGGAGGCCTCGCCAGACATCCTTGATCACAACCTAGAGACGGTCGAGCGGCTGCAGAAGCCGGTGCGCAAGCGCGCGCGCTATGACCGATCGCTTCAGGTGCTTGCGCGTGCAAAGGTCATGGCGGCTGAGCTTGGCAACCCAGTGCATACGAAGAGCTCGATCATGGTGGGTCTCGGCGAGGAGCACGACGAGCTCCTCACCACCTTCCGCGACCTGCGCGCCGTGGACTGCGACATCCTGACGATCGGCCAGTATCTTCGCCCCACGATGGAGCACCTCCCGCTCGTTCGCTATTACACGCCGGAAGAGTTCGCCGCGCTGCGCGACGAAGCGCTGGCGATGGGCTTCAAGCACGTGGAGTCCGGCCCGCTGGTGCGCAGCTCGTATCACGCGCGTGACCAGGTGCCGAGCGACTCACCAGCGCTGCGCGGTCGGCGCGCACGCGATGCCGCAGCCTCCGAAGTCCGAGGTGAGGTTGCGTGAGCACGCGCGCGGCGACAGCGAAGCGGGGCGCAAAGAGCGGCACCGATCGAGCGCAGGGCTTCGGCACGTTGAGCCCGGCCACGCCGCTCGCGGAGCTGCACTGCCACCTCGGTGGTTCGGTGACCCCCGCGATCATGTGGGGGATCGCGCATGCGCAGGGGATTCGACTCCCATCCAAGGACTACTGGGCCTTCCGCAAGATGATCACCGCTGGTTCGAAGCGAACGCGCAGTTTCAACGGCTACCTTGATCTCTTTCACTGGACCGAGCTGATCCAATCTTCGCCGATCGCGGTCGAGCGTTCGGTCTACGAGGTTGTTGCGGGGGCGTATCGGAAGAACCACATCACCACCATGGAGCTGCGCTTCAACCCGATGAAGCGCAATCGAAACGGTGAGCAGGATCTCGACCACATCATCGCCGCCGCAATCCGCGGGGCCGATCGTGCGGCGCTCGAGTATCCGGTGAAGCCCGGGATCATCTTGATCCACGATCGCGAGTTCACGCTGCGCCAGAACGAGATCATCGTCGAGAAGGCGATCGCCTGGGCG
>Ga0129336_10000455_pt1 | contig 23951 bp, 24 predicted proteins | sample CPB6_02_DNA_FD_96878 | JGI IMG/M metagenome (GOLD analysis project Ga0129336, IMG submission 96878) | Freshwater to marine salinity gradient microbial communities from Chesapeake Bay, USA - CPBay_Sum_0.6_0.2_DNA | ecosystem: Environmental > Aquatic > Marine > Coastal | place: USA: Chesapeake... | reverse complement strand
TCTACGTCAAGCGCGTTCGCATGGTCATCGACGTGACGGGCTACGGACTGTCGCCAGATGCCAGTGACGAGGACTTCGACGGGTGGCTGTTGGACGACGAGGAGCGCCTTGAGGCGTTTCGCCTAGCGGCGTTCAATGCCGGCATCCCGGTGCGAACGGACCCGGCGGTGATTCAGGAGGCGCGGGATTTCCTTGCTGGTTTCGGGAGGACCATCAAGTGATCAGCGAAATGCTGCTGCAAATCTCGTCCATGAAACAGGCCGACGAGGACAGAATCGCTAAACTGGAGGAGCGGTTCTCCGCTGCCATGGGGGTCATCGAGGCTTTCCGTGAGTGGTCCAATCACCCTAACAATGTAAACGTCGCCGCTGTTCACGCTGCTGAGTTGCGGCTGGACGACATCCTGAAATCATGAGCCAAACCAAACGAACACTGGAACGCATCGAAGAACTTGAAGCGGCGCTTGAGAAAGCCCTGCAAGGGTGGGAACACTGCTTGCGGTTCAAGGGTCCATATCTGATCAAAATGGACAAGGACGAAGCCAACATTGACGCCTTGAGGAAGGTACTCCGTGGAAACTGATCAGTGCTTGTGGTGTGGCAGCGACTTTGAGAAGATGGTTGGGACATACAACCGATACTGTTCGCTTGTCTGTCAGTACTCGGCTGAGCACCTCGATTTGGAGGACTGATGGCTGTAATCGTCGCCGACTGCCGCGAGGGCATGTCTTGGTTTGAGCCAAACAGCATTGATGCCATTGTCACTGACCCGCCCTACGAGCTGAACTTCATGGCCCGCAACTGGGATAGTTCCGGCGTGGCATACGATGCAAACGTTTGGAAGCACGCCCTGCGGGTGCTTAAACCGGGTGGTCACTTGCTGGCGTTCGGCGGCACGAGAACGTATCACCGTATGGCGTGCGCGATTGAAGATGCCGGGTTTGAGATCAGGGATAGCCTCATGTGGGTTTACTCGTCGGGTTTTCCGAAATCTCATAACCTCGCACCCGCCATCGACAAGATGCTAGGCGCGATGGGGCATCGCGGTACGGCCTTCAACACGGCCGGACTGGGTGCGGGGTTCACCCGAGTCGGCGGGGATATGGAAGCGCACGTCGGCATTACGCCCGAGGCCCAGCAGTGGCAGGGCTGGGGCACGGCACTCAAGCCGGCCTTTGAGCCTATCGTGCTGGCGCGGAAACCGCTGGATGGAACCGTGGCGGCAAACACCCTGACCTACGGCACCGGGGCGCTCAATATTGACGCCTGCCGGATACCGGGCCACGGTGCGGAAGCCGGGCGCGTGCGGCACGGTGGGGGTGTTCCGGGCAACAGCACCAGCTATGAGTTGCCCGACTACCAAGCGCCGATGCCGGAGGGACGCTGGCCGGCCAACATCCTGCACGACGGCAGCGACGAGGTGGTGGAGCTGTTTCCGAACGTATCGGGACAGTACGGCGCACGCAAGGTGACGGGCGGCTTTCGGTTTGTGGAAAAGGGCGACTTGAAAACCGTGCAGAAGTTTGACAAGGGCATCACGGATCACGGGTCGGCGGCAAGGTTCTTTTATTGCAGCAAGGCCAACGCCGCCGACCGCGATGAGGGTCTCGACGACTTTGCGACCAAGACCGCCGGTGGGATGAAGGGGCGCGCTGACGGCTCACTTGGTAGCATCACCAAGCGCAAGAACACGCACTGCACGGTCAAGCCAACGGACCTGATGCGGTATCTGTGCCGCCTGATTACGCCACCCGGCGGCACCATCTTGGACCCGTTCTCGGGTTCCGGTAGCACGGGCAAGGCTGCTATGCTGGAGGGGTTTGAGTTCGTGGGCTTTGAGCTATCGGAAGAGTACGCCGAGATTGCCAATGCCCGCATCGACCACGCAAGAAGGAAGGCAGGCCGTGCAGTCGTTTGAGTGGTCGGTATGGGACTCGCTGGCGCTTGGTGTGATCATCGTCACACACGTCACGGTTCTGGTGTTTCTGTCCACGTCCGGGTCGTGCCTGTGACCGTCCGGTATATCGGACACTGGGGCGACGATAACGCCCCGCTTGAAGCCGCCCGGATGTCCACTGGCAACCCCACTGGCGTGGACTTTGCCAAGGACATCAAGCTGCGGCAGTACCTGTGGGACAACGACCACCACAGCCCCTTTGAGTTCAGTACGCTGACCATCGAGGTCGAGTGCCCCATCTTCGTGGCCCGCCAGTGGATGCGGCACCGGACGTTCAGCTACAACGAGTTCAGCGGGCGCTACGCCGAGATGCCGATGAAGTTCTGGTCGCCCGACGAGTTCCGGCAGCAGGGCGCGTCCAACAAGCAGGCAGGCGAGCAGCCGCTGTCCAAGGCCCTGCAAGCCCACGCTGCTGTCGAGTACGCCACCGCCGTAGCTGCGGCCTACGACGCCTACGAGCAGTTGCTCAGGATGGGTGTCTGTCGTGAACAAGCTCGGGCCGTGCTGCCCGTGGCCACTATGACCAAGTTCCGGGTCACGGGGAACCTGCGGAACTGGTTGCATTTCCTGCGCCTTCGACTTGATCCCCACGCCCAGAAAGAAATCCGTGACGACGCTGAACACGTTGCCCGCATCATCCAGCAGCACTGGCCCCTCACCTATACAGCGGCGCGCTTGCCAGACCTGCGGGGCGACACAGAATCTACAGAACGGCTTCCTGTGCAAGAAGTGCCACGCGAAGCGGGTGGCAACGCGGCGAGCAACGCAGACCTACCATTGTAGACACTGCGGCAGGTCCAGTACCGAGACGACAATGGCCCCCGACCGGGCCGTGTGTGTCGAGTGCAAGCGGAATCAAGTGAACGTCAGGAATAAGGCACGGCGCGCCATGGTGCGTGACTTGTCCAAGATGTGCGAAGCCTGTGAGGAGAGGCCCCGTGAATATGGAAAAGACGGAATGTGCCGCGAGTGCATCGAACTTGCCAACACCATCGACGAACTGTGCAGCGCATAGGGCACTGGAGCGCATCGGTCACGTCGTAGGGGCGTTTGATCCGAACAGCGGCGAGCCTGCCTATGTGGCCTACAACACCGTGCGTCACATCGTACGCGAGACGTGGGAGGGCGAGTGGCCTGATTGGCAACCGGCACACGACACCACGGAACACGGGGACTGCTCGCCGTGGTGCCCCGCTTGTCGCAAGGGGCGACGGGCACCATGTAGTAATACTGGACATTCATAACCCAGCGTGGTAAACTACTTGACATGGAGGAAACTATAGTGTCAGACGACAACCTTAACATCCGGGCGACCTATTACATCCCAGCAGAGCTTGACCTTCGTATGCAACAAGCGTCGATGGAACTGCGCTTGACGCACGGCGTCCGTGTGTCAAAGTCTGAGATTGTAAGACTGGCGGTGGATTTGTTCCTGAGTCTTGGTCCTGCCAAGATTTACGAGGCGATCAGTTAAGGAGGACAAATGAAAGCGCCGCGCTATGTGGACGTGCCGCTGATAAACGGCGACACGGCCCGTGTGGGAGCGTGGTCAGTATCGACTCCGGGGTTGCTGGTTACAGAGGCTCCAAACTGGTACGGCTACGAGATCACCCATGAAGAAAGCCTGTGCCGCATCTGCGGACCGTTTCACCAAAGGGCCGACGCCGTAACTGCTGCGCGCCGTCTTGGCGAAACAGGCATCGTGTGGGACTTGCCCCGCGAGATGCTGATGATGGAGGAAGCCGGCCGCGAGATTATCAAAGCCGCAGTCAAGGAAGTGATGGACGTAAAGTGGATCGTTACCAGCTAATCTACGCAGACCCGCCGTGGGCCTTCAATCAGCGCGCCGTCCATACCGACACCAAGTTCGGGGGCGGCGTTCACGGTCAATACCCGGTAATGACGGACGGCGACATCTTGGGGCTTGTGAACAATCTGGCACCCCTGCTGGATGACAGGGCCGTGTTGTTCCTGTGGGCGACCCCCAGCAAGGGACTGCACCTGACGCAACAGGTCATCGAGCGGTGGGGCTTCCGGTACTGCACTCGGGCTTTCGTATGGGTCAAGACCTACCCTAACGGCAAGACGTTCCGTGGGCCGGGCTACACCACGGCCAGCAACGCCGAGGACTGCTACATCGCCTTCAAGGGCAAGCCCATACCGCCCGTGAAGCGGCTGGTGGACAGCGTCATCATCGAGCCGCACCCCCGCAAGGACGGCAAGATTTGGCACAGCGCCAAGCCCGAGACCGTCCGCCACCGCATCGACGAGATGTACCCGGACCTGCGGAAGCTGGAGCTGTTTGGTAGGACTTTGGTAGACGGCTGGGATGTCGTCGGTAATGACATTTCGGGACTAGATATTCGGGAGGAGTTAGATGGACTCGCCAGCTTCGTCCGCACGTAAGTATCGAAAGTGGGAACCGGGCAAGAACTATGTATGCCGGTCGTGTGGTGAGGAAAAGCCCTACGAGAGCTTTGGTCCGATTGGCGGTAAGAAGCACGTCACCGCACGCCGAACGACGTGTCGGCGGTGCTGTAGCGAGCAGGAGTACCTCAGACAAAAGGCCAACCGGGCGGTGTGCTTTTTCTGCGGCGAGCCGGCCGTTCACCTGACGTACTGCGCGCACCACTGGCAGCAGCACCGGACGAACATCGTGGAGGACCACCCGGAGCTGAGTTGGTACGTCACCATCGTGAAGGAGATTGCACACTTCTTCAGGATTCCGGCCAGCGACATCTTGTACCTTGAAAGCCAGAAAGACGAGCACCTGCACCGTCGGCTCGTTGCGGTGGCCGTGCTGCGGCATCTGACCAACGTCTCGTGTGAGAAACTGGGCATCCTGCTTAGCCGCAACATCGCCAACGCCATTCGTGCGGTCAAGCGCGCCAACGCGCTGTACAACACGCACCCGGAGTTCGCGGCAGACGTGGACGCCGTGCTGCGACACCTGAAGTACAAGGGCGTTTGGTAGTGCCCCGCGCCCGAACCCTGAAGGAGCTTTACGACGGGTGGCGCAACCTGTCGTTCGGCAATCGACCGACGTGCCCGGGGTGCCTGACTGTGCTGTCTGACAGCGAGCTAGCATACCCGGCGCGGCGGTCAGCCTTCGGGCGCTGGATTCGTATGACCCACGTTCCATATTGCGGTCGCGTGGAATGTTTACATATCATACTGGACGAGCGGGAGCTGGTATTACAGGGCTTTCGGCAGCGGCTCGGCGTCTGACACTTTGCGGGGGATACAGGATGTTTGTCGGGCTGGACCTTTCCATACGGGCGACAGGCTGCGCAGTGGTCGATACACAAGACCTAAGCAGGTCAACCGTAACTACACTGGCGCCGAGCAGCGCCGCCAGAGATGGACTGCGACTATCCGAAATCAATAGCCTGCTGTCTCGTGCGCTGGGCGGTCTACAAGTCGTGATGGCAGCCATTGAGGGCTACTCATTCGGCAGTAAGACGGGTCAGTTCCAACTAGGTGAAGTAGGCGGTATTGCGCGCCTGCTGCTTGTCGAGCGGGGCATTGATTACATTGTGGTGCCGCCAAACGTTCTGAAGAAGTGGACAACCGGGAATGGCACCGCAGACAAGATTGCCATGGCCGTATCCACGTTCGACCAGTGGGGGCTTAGGTTCGACGACGACAACCAGTGCGACGCCTTCAACCTCGCCGTGCTGGCCTCGTGCTACAGCGGCGACGAGATAGTGAAGATGACCGCAGACCGCAAGAAAATACTGGCCGACATCCGTGCCAATCCGCTGGCACTCCCGAAGAAGAGGACCAAGTGATTTACATCCAGCAGGCGCTGCCCGGCAGCAACGAGCCGTCCGTCATCTATGGCGAAGGGCTGGTGGCGTTATCGGGGAAGGTTTTCCTGACGACCCTGATCCAGACCGCTGATCACGCTGACATCGACCGCAGATTGCAGCTCCGTGCAAATCCTTCGGCGGATTCAGGTACCCCCGCTCCCAGCCCCCAGACGGATATTCCCCACAGCGCGCCTGAGAGTGCAAGTCCTTGACGATGTGAAGCCTAGACTTCCCCTTCGCCGTCGCGTACAGGAGCATCGTCGGGCGGGACCTCCGGGGCGGGTGTAGGCTCGGCAATATCGTACACCGAGCCTACCAGAAATTTGCCGGCGTCTGCGCTCGGAATCGTAAGAACCAAGGCAGTCGCGTGAGGAGGCAGAACGTCCTCAAACGACACGCGCAGGGTTCCGGGCTGTTGGTCGTGACCCTTGCCCACCGAGACGCAGACAGCCCGCATTACTTCTTCTTGCCCTTCTTGACGCCGCTGACCTTGAGCAGATTGGGGTTGGCCCTCTTGGCCGCAGGAGACGCCTTACGCGCCCCGGCGGCCAAGATGGCGCCTGCTCGGTCCATCGAGATGCCCTGCTTCGCGGCGATGCCCTTCTGAGCCGCCTTGAAGCCCATCCCCTTCTTGGCCTTCATGTTTACATTTCCATGCCGGGACGCGGCTTGCCGTTGACCTTCATTTCCTTGGGCATCTTGGCGACACCCATCTTGTACATCGTGCCCTGCTCAGGCGTGCTGCCGGGCTTGGACGAGGACACCATGCCGGAGTCCTTCTTCATCTTGCCGTTCTTCATCGACTTGCCGTACATCAGTAGTTCCTCCCCTGCGAGCCGGAACCCGGCTTGCCCTTCGGCATCATCTTGATTCCACCCGGCTTCTTGGCAGCCGGCTTCGCAGCCGCCGCTTTCTTGGCCGGCTTCTTCATAGCCTGCTTCAGCATACTGTACTCCTTACGCTCCATCGCAGGCGACTCTTCGTAGTCGTCCTTGCCGTTCATCTTGCCCTTGCCCTTGGCCATAGGCTTGCCCATGCCAATCATGATCATCAATCCAGCGCCCTTCTTGGGCGGCATCTTCTTACCCGGCATTACTTCTTCCCCTTGGGCTTCGGCCCATACTTGATCTTAGCGCGCTCTGCTTGTGCCTTGATCTTGGCGAGATCACCGCTGTTCTTCGGGATGGGGTAGTCCCATCTCTTGAACTGCATCGCCGCCGGGGTGGGGTTGCCGTTCTTGTCCTGTAGCGGTTGCCCCTTGAGCGCCTGCACTGCCTTACGATAACCGAATTTGGCCCGGTCGTACAAGTCATTTCGGCCGGCGGAAGCGGCGTCGCGCACAGGCTGACGCACACTTCCACCAGCACGATTATGCTCGGCCATATTCTTGTTGGTCCGAGCGTCGTATTTCTTGTAAACCTCAGCCGCCGTGGGCTTCTTCTTGCCGGGCATCAGGGAATCCTCTTACGAGCAGCGGCCGCCTTCTTGGCGACCTTCTTAGGTTGCGGGACGAACTGTTTGCCCTCCGCCGTGCCTTTCTTCTTCGCGGCATTGGTTGCTGCCTTTTCGCCCGCACTCAGCTTGGACCAGACCTTCTTCGGCAGGTAGCGACCCTCGCCCTCCTGCTTCTTGGAACTGTAGCCCCAATCCTCGCGGGTCCACTTGGCCAGCTTGTTGTCCGCAGACTTCTTGCCGACGTAGCCGCCGCCCTGTTTCTTATACATCTGGACGGCAAGCTGCATCGCTCTCGCGCTATGCTCGCCGCCCAGTTTGGCCTTTGCAGCCGCCTTGCTCTTTTCCCAAAGAGCAGGGTTGGTTTTCTTAGCCGTTCCCGCCATCAGCCTTCTTGGCCAACTGCCAAGCCCCCACGGCGGCCAAGAACGCGCTCAGTGCCTCGACCAGATGCTGCCCCACAACCGCCGGGTCCACCTGCTCAACACCGCCCTGCGCGGCGGCAGTAGCCAGCACAGAGGCCAAGGCCAGCACTGCCGCCACGAGTCGAACGCCAACCCCGCCGCTGGGACCGACCGGGGATTTCTTGACGCCCTCTGTAATAGCGGCAACGGCTGCACCCTGAATCGCGGGCTGCTGAACCAGCCACATCAGACCGCCGACCACCATGCTTCCGATATCCATCAGACCTTACCTCCCGCCAGCTTGATGCGGGCGCGCAGCGTGAGCGGCAGCGGCACATACTTGCCGTTGGCCTTTTCCAGCCACATCGCGGGCTTGCCGACGTGCGGGCGGATATCAACATGGATGATGCCCTTCGCCTCGTACAGCCCGATGCCGCCGACTTGCGGAATCTTGCTCAGGAACGCAGCAACCTTGATCTGCTCAGGGATGGACCCTACGGCAATATCCGCAGCCATCCCAGTCGTGTGCAGGCTGTTCTCGGCACCGCCGATCTTGGCGTTGTGTGCAGGACTCCTGAAGCCAGAAGTGACGATAATAGCCCGGTTGAGGTGGGCGCGGAGCGGCTCCAGTACCTTCTCGCAAAGCTGCTCCAGATACCGCACCGCCGTGCCGGACGGCTGTTCGGGGTCATCATGGGACAAGAACTCATGCAGTCGGAAATGCGCGGACAAGCTCGTCATCAGTGCTTACCCAGCATCTGGATGAGGGCGACGCCGATGGACACACCAGCCGAGATGAACGCGCCGGCGGCGACGCGACCGAGCCAGCGGCGCCCTTCCTCAAGTGCGGCAAGGTTGGCGCGGACAGAGCCTAAGTCGTGCTCCAGATGCTCGACCCGCGAGCGCAAACTGGACCGCCCATCGAGGCCGCCCGTAATGGCTTCTTCAATGCTGCGAATCTGGTCCTGCAACTGCTTCCACGCCTCGCGTGTGATAACGAATGGTTCGCTCATGTGTCTACCTTACCGGGGTTGGCGACGATTGCATAGACTGATACTTGTTGATAGCCTCAAGTTTCTTCAGAATCGGGGCGTACAGTCGAATCCGTAGGTCTTCAAGGCGGTTCGACTCTTGGTTGTACTGCTCCTCAGTGTAACGTTCGCGGGATTCCGTCGAAGTCAACTTACGCTTGGCCTCTGCCAACGAGTCATTCACGCGCCGGTCAATGCGACGAAGCGCACTCAACTGATTTACTGCGTCCCGACTCAGATTACGCACCGAGAACGGACCAAACGCCCGCATAATCTGCGAGGTAGGTCCAATGGCCTGCTCCAACCCGGCCACATCTTCGCCAGTTTCCGCCTGCTGCTGCATCAGGTTGCGGTTGTACAGCCCGCGCAACAGCGTGGACTGGTTCGGGAACGCTGCATCCAGTGCAAGGTTGGCATACTCGTCCGCCGTGGTCGGCGCAGCCTTGTCCGGGCGCAGTGGGTTCCGACCCGCGATAAGCAGCGCCATGCCAACAAGCGGACCAGACGGGCGTACCGGCAGATTTCTAAGACCCTGCAAGAATCCCGTAGCCTCCGCCAAGTCGCCGGTTTCCGTAAACCGACGAATCACATCGGCGGTCTGGTTGAACACTTCGGCGGGGTCGCTGCTTCCAAGGCGCAGGGCAATATCCCGCGTCAGGTTCAGCCGCTCAGGCAAGAACGACAGCGCACGGGTGGGCGTGTAAGAGGCTGCCCGCTCGGCTTCGCGCCGCGCCTGCTTTTCTTCTTCGTCCTCCTCGCCAAACACCGCAGCCTCCAGCACCGCAGCGGCCGCTGCCGCCAGCACGCTGTTCAGCATCGCGCCCTGCCAGTTCTGAAGCGCAATACGCGGCACGTTGGTCGCTGCCCAGATAGGCCACGACCCCCACGGGAATACCAGCGCAAGCCCTCGACCTGTACCAGAAGTCGGGCGAATCACGTTGTACATGTCCTCGCGCATACGGGTGGCCGCGCCGTCAATGGTGCCGCCCTTACGCATCACGCCGACGCCAAGTGCCGTGCGGTACAGGTCGTCCACGAACTTGTTGAAAACCGTCGGGTTAACCGCCCGGGCAATATCGCGCAGTCCGGCCATGATATTTTCAGGGGTCTGCGGCTTGCCCTTCAGCGAGGTGTTGAGCTGCTTGATCAACTCAAGGGTGGCGCGGTCAGCCACCGAGCCAAGCGCCCCCACGGCGGCTTCAGTCAAACTGGGGAACGTAGTGCCGGCCCGCTGCCGCTCTCTGATCATTTCCTGTGTGGTAGTGCCTTCGTACGCCCCCAGCCTCACGAGTTGGTTGAACGTGTCCCCGCGCTCCAGCAGAATCCGCATCGCCTCCGGGATGTCGGCGCCGCTGCCGCCGTTCAACAGCAACAGTCCATGGTTGCCAAGCCAGTTGGTCGTGGCATAGCTAAGGCTGAAGGTCGTACGGGTACGTTTGTACTCCCGCATCATCGCCTCAAGAATCTGAAGACGCGAGCCCTCTTGGTTGACGTTCTTGATGAACTCCATCACGTCGGTGCGCACGCGATAGCCCTCAAGCGCGCCGTACTCCTTGCCGAGCGGGGGCGTCCACATACCGACACCACCCTGAAGTTCTTGCTCACTGGTGAACGCCGTGGGGGACACCGCAATTTCCTGCCCGTTCTGTACCGGGGACTGTGCGATGAACTTGTACAAGTCGCCGCGTGCGGTCAGCTTGTTCCAGTACGACATTGTCTTAAAGGCGGCTGTCGAGATGTCACGGGCAATACCGTAACCGCGCAGCTCCGATGGCGACCAGTCACGAACAGCCTGCACCATACCGAACTTGTCGGGGATCGGCTCGCCGGTCTTTGGGTTGACGGCGCTGGTAACGCGCCACGGGTTACTCCAAGTCTTGGTCTTGGGGTCGTACCGCAGATAGTTGGCCAGCTCGACCTCGCCAGTAGCCGGGTCAAACACCTTGCTGACCGTCTTGGTGGTCGTGCCGTCCGATATCTCAACCGTGCTCTGGTTCGGATCGTTCGTTATCACGCGCCACGGCTTAAGCAACTCCTCGCCGACGAGCTTGTCGCCGGGACTCCGGCGCTGGAACGGCATCGCCTGTCGGTTGCCGCCCGCAAACCAGAACAACTGTTGCTTGGGCGACGCCGGCTTCCCCGTGACAAGAGCCGACAGTGCGCGGGCTGCGCCGGCAAATCCGCCCTCGGCAAACGGAACCGTGCGAACCATCAAGCGGTCCATCTTGCTTGCCTGAACCGGCGACAGGACGCCAAGACGTTGCAGGTCTTGTGCCATCGTAGGCAGGCTCGCCACGAACGCGGCTAGAACCGGATCATTGGCAAACGAAGCGGGCAGGTTGCCGCCGGCGTCGATGATCTCCTCCAGCATGTCGCGGGTGGTCTTGTCGTACTTGCTGGCCAAGTATCCTTCGATTTCCAGCGCGGCTGCTTCGCCGTCTGCAATCTGACGGTCCAGCTTGCCCACAAAGTCTTTGAGGGCATCCGGGATACGCAGACCCTGCTGCTCCTCTGCCTTGAAGGCGTCCAGCAGCTTTTGACCGACTTCAATGGTTCCCTTGGCCGCAGACTCCAGCGCAGTAGCTACCGCATCGCCTGTCAGGCTGCGCTGTGTGGCCACATCGACACCACCTTGGAACTTCTTGCCCAGTGCTGCTGCAAACGCCTTGGCCGCCCCGCCGACTGCGGCCTCGCCAAGAACGGTCACTGCTTTGTCAATCTGCGTCCGAGCGTCTTGGATAGGCTTGGCAACATTGGCGACCTTGGTGACAGCCGCCTCCGCACCACGCGCCGCCCACGACTTCGTAGCCTGTTGCTGAGCGCGGGCAGCCGCCGTGGCCGCTGGCGTCATCACCTGCGATACCGGAGACACCATCGGGGCCGCCGGCTTGGGCGTCACCTGCCGTAGCGTAGACGCCACGGCCTGCATAGCCGCACTGTTGTTCAAGCCCGCCAAACCCGCCGTGACAAGGGGCAAGCTGGCATAACCAAGTGCCGCAGACGCCAGTAAGGGTACGCCCGCCACGGCGTCCACCACCGATGTCGTAGCCGGATTAGCGGCGGCTTCTGCGGCTTCCGCAGGCGCTGCCAACATCGTGCCGACGCCGGTACCAGCAGTCGCCGCCACCGCCGGGAGTCTAAACATGGTAGCGCGATCCGGCGACACCCGCAGTCTGGGGTGGGTCAATACAAGGTACAACTCACCAAGCTGCTTCAAATCGCGCTCATAGTTCACAGCCTCCTGTTTCATGCCCTTGGCATTAGCCATAACTGCTGTAATCGTCGGAGCAGCCCGCATTACCGCCTCGTGTGCGACTTTGTACCGAGTACGCAGGTCAGTGTATACGTACTCTGGCATGTCAATAGCCTCGACGTATTTTAGCCAGTTCGTTACTGGGCCTTGAATCACGTCCTCGGCTTCTCGGCGAGCCCGGAGATCGCGTGCTTCTGCCGGTGTCGCCCCCGGAACCTCGGGCTCTCTGAGTTTGGGTGCACGCTGCTTTCGACGGTACGCGGCGGTGCCGACCCGCCCAAGCGCGTAGCGTGGTTTGTCTGAAAACTCCCATCGGAGCTGATCCTTTTGCACATTCTTCAAATGCGACAAAATAATACGAGAGATCGTATCCTTGAAGTCCGGTCCAAATCCGACTGCGGCGGCCGCGTCACCTAGACCATCGTACGAGAGGCCGACAGTGCTAACAAGTGGCGAAACCGCCATACTTAAGAAATTGTCAACATAATTTGTATCGTACGAGTCTACCGGACCGCTAAGCGCGTCCCGCGCATTTATGAAATAATCTCCCTTAGGCACGCCAGAGTTGTGTAAGAAGTTATCCCAAATAAACTGAATAGTGGCGCGTTTTTCTATGTCTTGATCACGATTTCTGCGGTTAAACTCAGGCTCATACTGCTTGCGGAGTTCCGGGTTTGTGTAATCAAGTTGGGTCTTTCGCGCACGAGGCGTCGATGCTGGTGCACCCCTCATTATTTGCCTGAATTCGTTTTCGCGGGCGTCATCAATAGCCCGCTTCAAGTCGTCGAGCTTTAACGCGCCTAGCTGACCATCGTTAAAAAATCGCGCAACCTTAGCCAGCGCCCGCAAGGGCTTACGAAGACGAGGCGTACTAAATTTATCTACGCCCGAGTAGTATTCGTACGCGGTAATCGGGTAATCCTGCGCCAGTGCCCGCCGATTAAGTGTGATACGTACATTGCGCTTTTCAAGCCCCGGCGCGGTCAATTCGCGGTTTCGCGTCGTAGATACAAGACCGGCCCGGCCCAGATTTGAGATGTCTTTTTGTACGAAGCCTACATTAAACGCCTTTCCGGTGTGACCGTAGCCGCCAGTCGTGCGGCTCCCGAGCATGCCCATCGCCCCCGTGCTGGCCATTCTAAGAAGGCCCGGTACCTCGGTCATGTGATACAGGCGCTCTGCCCCCGGAGGCATCATACGAGCCGAGGGGTCTACAGTGCGGCGGTACACGCCGCGAGTCGTGTCATCTTTGGCAAGATCCCGTGCCCGCTTTGCTGTGTCGTAGTTTTCTCTTGCCTTGTCCTTTTCTATAGCCGTAATAAGCGTGTCCGACTCCATGCGCTGAAGTTCGCTAAGCTGATCGCGAGACACCAATCCGAGGTCTAGAAAAAGAGTAGACAAGTCCGGGCTACGCAACATATCGTACATGAGGTTTTCTATAAACACCTTTGATGCCCGCCGACCAATCGGCATAGCGCCGGTAGGGTAGTGCATATCCACCAGAGCCGTTAGCTGCCGTGCGTCGCTCGGCGATATGCCAAGATCGTTTGCAAGTACGTCAGGGGGCGCGCTCTGCGTCAACATTTTAAGGTCAGCGGCTGACTCGCTAACGGCCGTAAGGTTGGCATTGTTAACAAGTTGCTGCACTCTTTTATTAAGACCCCGGGCAGCTCTAGCCGCAAGCGCGTCAACCGCGTCGGCCATGCTGTCGTGAATCTTGGTCTCACGCGCTTTGATGGCCTTTTCGCGCTCTGTAGCGGCGGACTTAATATTCTTTATTAAGTTTACCCGGTCGGCTGCGTCCTGCTCCCGGAACGCCGCAAATGCCTCCCCTTCTGGATTTGGCTTGGTAGCCACGCGAGTCGGCTCCGGCAGGGCGTCTGGGTGCGGGAACAGCTCAGCAATACCACTCGCAGCGCGCTGATACGGCGCCCTACTAGGTGGAAGGTCCGGGGAGGGAAAGCCAAAGACATCTTGCCCACTTGACCGGCTCATCAAGTCCAGATTGTCTACATCCGTGTCGTCGTAAATGCCCTTAAGTTCTTTTCCAGAGAACATTTCACGATTAGCGCCCGGCACCACGGGAAGCATTCCTGTAAACACTTGGCGCCAGCGCTTAAAGCCCTGCTGCCGCTGGGGGAAATCTGGAGCGGGGCTCCACACCGTACTCTCGGATGTCTTAACAAGCTGACCCGCGTACCGCGCCACCAGCATAACGTCCGAGTAAAACTGCTTGGCGTCCGCCGTGCCCTGCATAATAATCTTGCTGCGGCCTTCCCTTGTGCTCCAGTCACCAAAGCTGGCACCGACCGAACCAAGAGCCAGCGGAGCTGCCGCTGCATCAAAACCACCCGTGAGTGCGGCGTAGCCCAATCCAGCGCCCAGTGCCAGACCGGGCAAGTACTTGGCAAGTGTAGCGCGCATGCGCCGCAAGGCATCCTTGACCTGCGGGTCGTTAGACGCGGCCCGAGCCATGTCATCCAGACGCCGCTGCTTCATCGCCTCGACGTACTCGGCTTGGCTCGGGTCTTGTGCACCGCCTTCCCACAGATCGTCCGACAGCTTCTTGTACTCGTCGGGCGTCATGTTGCCGCGCTCCACACCATCCCGGGTAGCGTAGCGCCACGTGTGCAAGCCGTTGTCCTTCGGCAGCATGGACACATACAGCATGCCTACATTGTCATCAGCCGTCCGCGTGCCAACCTCAAGTTCACTCTTTTCCGGGTTGCTCGTGCCCTTCCAGCGGGCGTAAAACGCGGGCGGGAAGGCGCGGCCGCCAAACTCCACCGGCACCGAGGCATTATTGTAGGCGTTGTCGCGGGCGGCGCGCTGCATCTCCGCTGCGGCGGCGCGGGCGGCCATCTTCTCCTGCCACCAAGCTCCCGGCACCGGCGCACGGCTAGGCATCATCTCGACCGCCGGAACCTCAAGCTCGGTCGCCCCTTCGACCATCTCCGTGCCCGGCGGCAGCTCCCCGGGTTCCGGCAACTCAATACCCGATACCGTCACATCTTCGGTCGTTGGGCCTTCCAAGTCACGCAGGAATTTGCGGTAGTCCAGCACGCGCTTTGCAACACGGGCGTTGGCTTGGGCCTCGGCGGCACGCTCCTGTTCGCGGCGCAGGTACGCGGCATCGAAGATCGCACTGTTGCCCTCTGCCACTTGCTCCCGTGCCTTGTCCAGTCGCTGCTGAATAAGATCGGGATTACCGGCAGACACGATGGCCTCAAGGTCTGCGTCCGGCAAATACCGTAGCCTGCGCAGTTCCAGTATTTTTTGATCGCGATCTTCTTGTCCGAATATGCGAATCTTTTCAGACCTAGCGAACCGATCCACAACACCCAAGACGGCCGCCGCAATATCCTTGCGATTGGGCTGTTTGATTACGCGATTAAGCCCCGCAATAAGAGCCTTTGTGTCCTTGCTGGCGTTGCGCCGGTACCACCAATTTATTTCAATATGTGGCCGGCCGCGCTTATCTGTGCTTATTTTTTCAACAGCCCGTAGCCACGATGCCTCGTCATTGGGGTCGTACGCTGGAATAAGGTCCGCCAGCTTAGGATCAAGTAACCTTAGGGCCTGCTTCAAATCATTTATCCGATTCCGAAGATCGTTAGAAACCCCGGCCCGGGCGTGCCCTTCATACGCGTCGCTGTCCAGTGGGCGAGGCAACAAATCAAGCAGCGTCTCGTTAGATGGCCGACTAAGGTCCGCCAGCCGCGACAGCTTGGGGTTAGTCTTAGCCAACTGCTGTTCGGTACGCACATCTGCCAGAGCGCGTTCAATCAGCGGCCGCATACGTTGACGCACCGCCGGGTCTGCAATTTGATCAAGCAACAGCCGCAGGGCGTCCTTGTCGGACATATCAACGGCCAGCGAGCTTTCCAGCAAGCGGGCAACCACACGAGTCGTCCGGTCCTGCATGCGCTCGTACGGGGTTTGCGCGGTAGTTTCCGGCGCGGCCTCTGGCGCCCCTCTCTGTGCCGCCGCGTCCCGCATAATCTGACCGAGGTCGTGCAGGGACACTCCGGCCTTGACCGCATCTTGTGCAATACGGGAAATTGCGGCGTTGTCATTAGCCAAGATGGCCTGTGTCACAGCCTCGCGGTAGTCTTCGGCGGTGGGTGCCGGAGGCGTCTCAGGAGCGGGCGCCGCCTGTTCTTCTGGGGTGGCGGCAGGTGCCTCGCCGGTCGGCGCGGGCTGACCCTCTGGCGCAGCCGCCACAGCCGCCCCTACGGCATCCATAAGTTCCCGCATCTGGTCCGGAGTGGCTACCGCTTCCATCTGATCAAGGAACTGGTCAAATGCAGCTTGATCGTTGGCCGCGATCAGATCAGCAGCGGTCTGTGTTGCAGCGGCCATGTCGAAGGCCGGGACAGCCGCAGCCTCGCCGGTGTCGGCTGCTGATACCGCTTGCAGGAACGCATCAAGCTGATCCGGGGCGTCTTGAGCCACCTGTTCCCGAATCTGGTCAAACCCCGCTTGGTCGTTCGCGGCAAGGCGGTCCAGTGCCATTTGCGTAACGAGCGGCATATTGAACGCCGGTGCTTCGCCAACACCTTCGGGCGCCCTCGCAGCGGTGCTGCCGATGCCAAGTTGAGCAAGCGCGGCCACATCACTTGCCGACAACTTGTACGTAGCCTGCAAGTCCTCGGGAGAGGCGTTTTCGTTACCGTCCTCCCGAATCAGGTCAGCCATCGCCTGCTCCGAGGCTTCCGGGGACAGACCCTTCATTCCGCGACGCAGTCGCGTGATTTGACCGCGACGCTTACGCAGCAGTGCCACATCGGGGATCAAGACCTGACCCGTGCCGGCTGCCGCCCGCTCCTGTGCCAAGCGCGCACCAAGGATATCGGAGTCTGCCGGGGCTTCCGGCGCGGTTGGCGTGGGAGCCTGCCACACGGGCGTAACGTCGATTCGACCCTGCTTGTTCTTTTGGCGACGAGCCTGCGATGCAATATACGACCGCACGGCAGCGGCGTACTCGCGAATGTTAGTCTCAGACTCCCCCGTGGTCTGGGTAAGCCAGCTCATAAGCTCGGCCTTGGTTTCCTTAGTCGAACTCTTGGACCCGAGCAGGTACAGCGCCTTGTCTACATCTGACTTAAAGCCAAGCTCAAACGTCTGGTAGCGCGGTGTCCCTTCCAGCGCCGCAGGTGGCGGAGGGGCTGCGGGGGCTTCTTCAGTAGGAGCCTCGGGCTTCTTCCCCGCCATGACCGACCCTTCAAGGTCGATGTTCATACGCGACAGGCGCTGGTCGATGGTAGACAGCCTATCCGTAATCTTCTTGTATGCGTCCTGTGCAGCGGCCTTGGCTTCGTCCGGGGTGTTGGGATCATTGAAGAAGTTGTCAAAGACCTGCTTCTGGCTTACCAGCGCATTACGAGTGTCCAGCACCTCACGCGCAATATCCGGGGAAATAAGGCGCAGCGGCTTTTCAGGGGCGTCGGGCGCGGACACCACACCCCGACCTTCGATGTCATTCAGAACATCCACGAGGCCGGACATTTCCGCATCCGCCCAGTTGCTGGCCTGCTCCGGCGTCGGCACGTTGGCGGCGGGCTGGGCGCCATCCGCCTGCTGCCGGGCAAGCGTTATACCTGCCGCGACGCCAGCGACGGCCTCTCGCCAGTCGTATGAATCACCCGTCAGGTAGGACTTGGCGGCCTCGTACGCCGAGCTGACCAGTTCCGTACCGCCCTCTTGCAGGCGCGTGGCAAGCGCGGACTTGGCGGGGCCAGCAAACATCGGAACAAGTGCACCCAGCGCGCTGGCAACGCCGCCGTGGAAACTGCCGGACAAGATATCGCCCCACGTAGGGAGAGGCTGCCGCGCTGCCCCACCGATCGTAGGCGCAACGGCTGGCTCGGTTCCGGGAACCGGAGCGAACCCCGTTTGCGCTTGGAGTGGAACTGCCCCCTCCATGCCCGGAAGCGTGCTTACTCTGGGGGCGGCTTGCAAATACAAACCATAGCCCACGCCGCTTCCAAACGCCTTAGGCAACTCCGTGGCCAACGCTTGGCGCGCCGCCGTACGCGCCGCTCCCGCAGGCCCGACCGCCGCAGTAAGGAGCTTGATTCCAGTAGGCGCGGCGGCTGCTTGTCCGGCCAACTTTGTCACGGCGGCCTGTGCCGCCTTGTTCCGCAGCTTCGTGGTGGCCAGAACAGCCGCAGCCTCACCGATGGACGACGCCACGCGAGCCGGTAGGGAAACACCCGCACCCAGCGCGGCACCGACACGCTGCACGGCCATGGGAAGACGGCTGCCGGCAGAGACGGCCGCCGACCCGCCTCCCGTAAGAAGGGCGCCGGCTATTTCAGCCGTCGGTGCAATAATATTACCGGCCAGCTCAACCGTCTCATCCGGCTTGAACGTAGGGCTGACATAGAACTCCTCGCCCGCCAATTTTTCGGCCACCGCGCCAATAGCTGCGGATACGGGCGACGACCGCTGTACGGCCAGTTTCCACGTCACGATCTTGTTTTCAAGATCGGTCAATTGCGTGTCGGCACTGAACTTCGGAGTGGCCAACTGGTACATGCTCTTGGCCAGCCCTTGAAGCGGTGCCACGCGCTCGTCAAACGCCTTCTTGTCGTCTTGGTAGGCTTTGTACGCTGTGCGCGCTGCCTTCGCGTCTGCTGGCGCTATGCCGTATTTGGCGGCGTCCTTCTCAAAGTCTGGATTTTCCGCACCCTTTAGATACAGGCCATACGCGCCGGCGCGGTAGTCTTCGTCCAATACCCGGTGCACACTTCGGACGTACGGGCTAACCGACTTGGATATCTGACCGCCCACTTGACTGAGGGCCGTGCGGTCCTTCGCCTTGCCAATATTGTCTTTGCGAATCTTGTCAAGAATGGGACCAAACGCAGCAAGTGGGGTTGGCGTTCCATCCGTATACTTGCTTTGACCGTACGCACTGGACAGGTCTTTCGTAATGGCGTCGAGACTCGTAAGGACTTCTTTGTCAGTAAGTACCTTGGGCGCCGGCGGCTCTTTCGGCGTAACCGCCTTTTGCACGCGGCTTGGCGTGGGGGTAGGTGTCGGCGCTATAGTCGGCGTGGCCTTAGGCGCAGGCAAAAGACCGCCCGGGGACGGACTCGGGGTAGGAGGCAGTAGCGGGCCGGGAGTAAACGGCTCGTTATCATCCTGCGCGGTAGCCATGTCACCAGTCTAAAGGACTGGCGGCTGCGGTCAAGAGATACTTACCTCCCTGTGCCCGGTATGACGGGTGGAGGAACCGCTCCCCACCCACGCGGGCGGGCATTTCCGCCGCCGACGGCATTCCTAGCGTTCCCGCCACCGCCGCCAGCCTTGGCGGCGCCGCCGCCGCCTGCTTTTTGGGCTTCGTTGATGACACGGTTACGAATCTCTTGGAATCGGGGATTACTCTGGGCGCGGGCCAAGTCCTCCGCGATGATTTTATCCTCCTCTGCCTCCAAGCCAACCGCGATTTCCTCTTGTGCCTTAGCTTTCGCCACCGGGTTAAACGAAGCAAAGCCCGGAATGCGCCCCTTCAGGCGGTCTTCCGCACGCTTCCGCACATTTTGGTAGTAGTCCGGGCCACCTTTAACGCCGGGGACCACAAGACCCAGCACCTCCAAGGTCAGTCGGTCTGCGGCCCGTTTGCTGGCGTCCGTTTGTAGTCCAAGCGATTTTGCGCTGAGACCCAGCCGATCACGCGCAATAGCCAGCGCCGCATTACCCCGCTGGATGGTGTACTGTTGCATAGTATTAAGCGGCATCGCACGCATTTTTTCGATCGTCACAACCGTTGTGCCCGTCTTCGGATCGACGGTTGTTACCTCATCAAAGATGAATCCGCCACCACGCTTTGTTATGCGTTTTGTTGGACTGGTAAATTTCGGATCGACTGCACGAAACTCCAACATAATCTGCTTTACTTCGTCCGTAGTCTTTGCCGCCTCTAGCCTAGTTTTAAATCCAGAAACTACACTGTTAAATGAGCCGAACGCATCTGAGCTTAGCCGATTAAATTTAAGTGCATCATAAGCGCGTTTAATGGCGCCGTCTAGTTCGGTTCTTGACACTTTCTTTTGAGGCTCCACGTCACGGTCGATTTGGATTGCCGGAGTCCCACTTTCGGTCTTAAAGCTGGCAAATCCCGGGGTGCCGCTAATGATGGCGTTAACCGACGCTGGCGTCAGTCCCGGAATCTGCAATAGCTTCTGCGCCCTTTCCATCTGCTCTTGAGCAGCAGCTTTGTCCAAAGCCGCCTTAAACGCAGTCTCGGAAAGAGGCGAGTCCGGGCCGGGAGCTGCGCCACCAAGCATCAGACCGGCACCACGGGACATCAACCCCGGAGCCTTCGCGGTCTCGCCAAGGGTGTACATTGTCTTGCCGATAGCCTGAGCTTCTTGCTCGGCCTCCTTGCGACGCTGTTCGGCCTCTTGATTAAGCTGCCGCTGCAAGGCAGTCTGCTGGGCAGAGATGCCAGCCAAACCAGAACCAATGATCGCAGCCTGCGGCGGGATGTAACCGGCCGGTGTCATCTGGAGGCTGGGCATCAGGCCCAAGTTATCTTCTTGTTCTGCCATCTTGGATTACCCGTACACCATGCTGGACGCGGGCTGAAGACCATTAGAGCGGCGGCGCGGCGCAGCGGCTTGCGTGCCAAGGCCAAGTGACGGCGGCGGCGGAGCCGGTAACTCTGGGGCAGCCTGCGGAACGGCTTGCGGAGCGGGGGCGGGCGTAAAGAAGTTCTGAACCCCTTGGCCGAGCTGACCAAGGCCCAACATAGCACCTTGGCCAGCTTGGCCAAGGAAATTCATGGCACCTTGGCCAGCTTGGCCAAGGAAATTCATGGCACTTTGCGCTTGCTCTTGGAACGGTGCGGCAGGCGCCGCAATCTCAGGCAAATTAGCAGCCTTGCGATATGCGTTGATTTGCGCCCGCTGCAAGTCCATCGCCTGCGCCTGCTGGTACGCACCAAGGCCCGTCGAGACGCCTTGAAGCCCGGACTGAATCAGCGCCTGATTGCGCATCGCCTGTTGCTGGGCCTGCTGCATCTGGCCTTGCAACGCGGCTTGGTCCATCTGGTTACGGGCGGCAGCGCGCTGCTGGCTGAGTTGAGCTTGCTGTAAGCCGAGCTGAGCAAGCTGCTGTTGCTGGGCGGCCTGCTGTTGCATGTACTGCTGGGCGATATTCGCCTGAAGCTGGGCCTGCTGACCGGCCTGTTGGCCCGCCAGAGCGCCGGACGTGGCTGCTTCCATGCCGCTACCGAGCAGACCTCGGGACGCCAGCGATGCCCGGTTACGAGCGCCCTGTGCGGCCATCTGCTGGGCAAGCTGGGCCTGCTGCATCTGAAGCAGCCCGGGCCGACCCTGTGTGCCGTACAGAACCTCGCCGGGATTCATCGCCTCGGCAAGTGCGCGCTGGGACTGAAGTGCTGACGCCTGATCGGCGTACGCCTGCTCCATCCGAAGCCGGGCTCTTTGGTAGGCTTGATTCTGGGCAGCCTCGGCAGCCCGGGCGCGGTCCTGTTCTTGGCCGCCCATGACTGCGCTATACAGGCCACCGCCCAGCGCGCCAATGCCCGCGCCAAGAATCGCTCCCGGCACGCCGCCAAACATGGCCCCTAGCTGAGCACCGGTGCTGCCGTAGTTTAGGGCACCCGACAGCCCTGATCCCCAGTCCAAGTCGCCCGACTGACCCCCGACCTGTGAGTCAGGGAGGTAGTAGGTGCCGAACTGGTCCCTGTACGTAGCCATTATCCCTCCCGAGTTTCGACCTCGGCCACGGGCTCAGGCTTGTCGGCCTGCTGCTTCGCGAATCGCAGGGCCTGAAGAACCGCCATTTCATTATCACGCTGCTTGCGAGTCTGTTCAAGGGCTTCGTGCAATTCGCCGATCCGGGCGTTCAGCTTCAGCACAGACTCTTCGACCTGCTTGAGTGCTTCATCGGTGTTCATCGGCATCCTCCTAAGTCAAGGCAGCGGTGGCAATCCACCCGCCATCATACACGTAGATTTTGTTGTCTGCGGTATTGAATACAATCGCTACACGACCGGGGTATGTGCCGGCGGGGGCGTTTGTCGGATCGCCAATGGTGTTTACCGTGGGTATGAACAGGAAGTTGCCGGTGCGGGTGTTGCTGGTGTCGTTGATGCCTACGACTGTGCTGCCGGTGTCTGTATCAACAAGAAGCCTCACATCACCGCCGGACGACATTACGGCCACGCCGCCTCCCGCAATCTCCGGGGCGTGCAAAACAACGTAGTCTTTGATGGCTGCGTCCGCGCCGCGCTGAATGAAGAAGTCTGAGCTGGTCGATGCACCGGACACAGAGCTTCGGAGCTGTAACCCGGAAGTGGTGTAGCCACTGGTCACGGTTGTCAGGGTCAGTGCCCCGGACACCTTTGCATCGCCAGTCACATCCAGAGTCACTGTCGGACTGCTAATGCCGATGCCTACGCGATTGTTCGTGCTGTCCACCTTGAGCGTCGTCGTATCAACCGTGAAATCGCCCGATACGGTGGCCGCGCCCGTAACGTCCAGCGCATTCGTGGCCGCCGTGGACGATCCGACGCGAAGGGTTGTTGATATTGTGGCTGCCCCGGTTACGTCCAAGATGTTCGTGGCTGCCGTGGTAGACCCGATTCGCATCTTTCCGGCAAACACGTTCGTATCGGACGTGCTGGCCTGATACACGCCGTAGCCGGTTGTGACGCCCGCTCCGGTGTCTTGGGTGTTGATGTACAGACCGTAAGCGTTTGCCAACACACCCGTGCTGGTGACGCTCGGCGACGCCGCAAACAGGGCGTAGCCGCCCGTGACATTACCCGTATTCTGGACAGCTACTTGGCCGACAAGAGCGTAAATCGCGCTTAGTGCTGTGCCGCTGGTGCCGTTATGCTGGGCAGCGGCTCGGATACCAACCAGCGCGCCGGTGGAACTTAGATTAGCGCCGGTGTCTGTGATTGTCGTGTTGTTACCGTAGTATGTCCCTAGCGATGCGCTTGCTGGAGTAACCGTAGCACTGAATACCGATAAGTAATCTGCGGCTGACGAAGACGTGATAGTCTCGACCATGTGCAAATAGTATGATGGGGTTACACCAATACCCACCCGGTCGTTTGTAGCGTCCACGTATAGCGTATTGGTATCTACGATTAGATCGCCTGTTACCGTAAGCGTACTAGAAAATGTGGCAGCACCCGTGACATCTAAAGCATTGGTCGGGTTTGTCGTGCTTCCGATACGAACCTTGCCGGCCAGTATGTTCAAGTCTGCGGTGGACGCTTGGTAGACCCCATACCCGGTGGTCACATTGGTTGCGTCCTGCGTGTCGATGTAGACACCATATGCCGACGTTACGGTGCCCATGGTCACGGCTGGTGAGTCCACGCGCAGCCCGGACAGGGCTGTGACCGTACCCATCGTTCCCTTGCTGAAGCCAGCGATAGTCACGCCGTCGGCCCGTGTTATCGTACCGGTGCCGGTGTGACTAAGTGAGAACAACCCGCCGCTTACGCGAGCCGCGAAGTTGTTGGCCGAGCCATTCAGCACGGCCTGTCCAGTAATCGCTTCGACGGTTTCAATGGTCGTCGATGCCGCCGGATTGGCTGTCAGTATGCCTCGGATCACGGCGTTGCCAGCGGTTAGTGTAGTGAGCGTCCGAGCCACGTCTAGCGCGTAACTCGGCCCGGTCGTTCCAATACCAACCAACCCCGCCGCGCTGATTCGCATCCGTTCATTGGCGGCTGACGACCCGGCCGTTCTGAACGACACAACACCGGCCGCATTATCGGCCTGAATGACGATGCCGCTTGAGCCAGAGTTGTAGAACTTGGCCTGATTAGGCGAGGACGCGCCGCTTCCCAGCAACTCAACACCAGCATTTGCGCCCGCCGCGCTAAGTAGATAGGTAATGGCAGCCGCTGTGCCAGTGTCCCCATTGGACACGCGCACCTGAGTGTCGCCGTTCTGGTCTTTCGTCACATGGATAGGTGTGGCTGGGGCGGCTACCCCTACACCCAGCCGCTTGTTCGTGTTGTCCCAAGTAAGATCGGCAGTGGCCGAGT
>Ga0129336_10000454_pt1 | contig 23960 bp, 27 predicted proteins | sample CPB6_02_DNA_FD_96878 | JGI IMG/M metagenome (GOLD analysis project Ga0129336, IMG submission 96878) | Freshwater to marine salinity gradient microbial communities from Chesapeake Bay, USA - CPBay_Sum_0.6_0.2_DNA | ecosystem: Environmental > Aquatic > Marine > Coastal | place: USA: Chesapeake... | reverse complement strand
TGAACTGCCTGGATCGAATAGCTCCGGCCGGCACGGGGCCGCTGGGCACGGCTGCAGCAGCAGCAGGCTTGACCCGCCCGAAGAATAGGCGTATGATCCCAATAGGGCCAGCGCCATGCTGGTGAGGTAGCACGGAGGTGCGCGAGATGATGCAAGCGATAATAGTCTGAACCTGGGGGGAAACCCCCGGACATTGTATTCAACAACAACATGGAGGTGGAATATGCAAACAACAAACGTGAAGGGCAAGGATAGTCCAGACTTCGAGACCGTGAATGGTGGGAGTGTAATCCTCGTGATCCCTCTCACACGCGATGCCCGACGCTGGACGCTCAATCGTATTGAACCAGACGTCCCACGGCTGGGCCAAGGCTTCGCCGTTGAACCGCGCTACTTCCCTGGACTCGTGGAAGAGATCATGAGCGCCGGACTGGAGGTTGCATGAGTTGCACACTTGAACGATGGGACGAAAGTAAAGGAAAGCGCGAGTGCAACTGCGTGGAGTGCGGAACCCGCTACAACGGGTGGACGAACTATTCAACGTGGTTGCTGAACGTCCATGACTGGATGCCAGCCGACATCGTGCAGGATAAAGCCGAACGCATGATCCGGAAAAGTATCTCGGACGCTGTTGCGAATAATGATCGCAATGCTGCGCTGAACGTGCTGCACGGTATCGCGTATGACCTGGGGAGTGAGGCTGCCGAAAGCTTCGACGGCCTAGCTTCCGAGATTATTGACACTCTGGAGGCTGCAGGGTATCCCGAGGCTGTGAGACGCCTCATGACGGACATCCTTGAAAACTTCCGGGGCGTGGTGAGATGGACGGAGTTAGCAGGTGAGCACGTGGAGGCGGCACGATACCGCCTGCACTGGAACGGACTGGAGGGAAAAGATGCCCAAGCGTAAGGCGTATGACGTGCACTGGAGCCAAGCGAGGACGTACCAGCACCCGAACCCTGAACGGGCTGCGCGGGTAGGGTATATCCCTGGCCATGGTGATCGGGTGTACTTCGAAGAGTGGCCAACACGTGAGGCCATGCTAGAAGCCTACTACCGCCATGGTAATGCGTGCGGCATTGGCTCACACTGGTGCATTGTACCGGTGGTGAAGAACTAAACCAACAACATGGCCCCGGGGCGTAAGCCCTGGGGCCAATAAGGAGGAACCATGAAACTAACCGACAAGCTAACTTGCAAGGCATGCGGACTTGACTTCGAGCGTACTGGCAAGCGTGGACGACCACGGACGGAGTGCTATAGCTGCACGCCGGCCGGAATCTTCCCAACCAGGAAGCCCCGTACAGCAGCAGCCGAAGAGCCAGAGGAGCCACAGGGCTGCGAGCACTGCGGCAATGTCGCACGTGGTTGCACCTGCTCCGGTGGATATGCAACTTTGGCGGCGTACTGATGAAGGCAGCAGCCGACCTCACCACGCTGGCAACGTTGGCAATGGAGGACAAGCTTACCTTCGTATTATCCGTGTACTCGGGAGACTACCGCTTTGACTGGCGTGGGGACTCTCGGGTGTGGGTATACAACCGCTTTGACGCTCCAGACAGGGAGAAGGACGAGCCAGTGGCAGTGGCCCGAGCCAGCAATGGGGAACTATTGCCTGGCGTCGTGAATACTGCTATGATTGAACAAGTTGGGCTGACTGCCACGAAGTCCGTGGGAGCTGAACCAACACAGGAGGTGTGAAATGGGGTATTACATTACGCTGGAAGAGTCGGACGCCATGATCAGGAAGGAAGACCTCGACAAGGCGTACAAGGCAATGTGCGAACTCAACAAGCATGACGATCTGAAGACTGGTGGATCGTACTCCAATGGTCAGCAGACCGCACGTTGGTTTGCCTGGATGCCGGAGAACTATCCAGAAGTCTACAGCACGGCACAGGAAGTCCTTGAAGGCCTCGGCTTTGAACTAGACGTGGATCAAGACACTGGCAACGTCTATATCGCACGCTATGACAGCAAGACTGGGGCGCAGGACCTCTTCCTCGGAGCTATCGCGCCGTATATCAAGAACGAATCAAATGGTATGGCGAGGATGATCTGGCGTGGTGAGGACGGATCGTACTGGAGATTGTCGTTTGAAGATGACAAGATGTTTATTGAAGATGGCAAGATCGAGTTTATCCGACGCACCGAATACGCGGGATAACCAATAAGCAACAGGGGTCGGCTGGTGCGTGCCAGCCGGCCCCTCAAGTTTCGGAGGTGAGTATGCAGAAGACACCAAGCGACCGACGCTGCGAGATGGCGCTGATCGGATCGGTGCTGATTGACCCAGAGCAATATATCGGCGTATCAACCATCGTCTCATCGGACGACTTCTATTATTCAGAACTGCGTGCCGTGTGGGCCGCAATGGAACGGCTCAACAAGAAGAACATCAAGATTGACGAGCTTACCCTGCATTCAGAGATGGATGCTGACGTGTCAAGGACCGTCCTTGGTGATTGTGTATCGTCTGCCCCGCTCGGCGGCAGCGCCATGGATTATGCACGGATCGCGGCCGACCTCTCGCTGTACCGCAAGATGATCGGCGTCGCGCACGAGATCGCAGCGCTGGGATACGAGAGGCCAGAGTCTACGGACATGGCACTGGACAAGATTCAATCCAAGGTGTTCTCGCTTACCAGCAAGCGTGCCCTGCAATCCACGCAACCGGTGGATCAGGTTGCGCACGAAGTGATGGCCCGACTTGATACCGTGATGACCAGCGGCGTGAACCCTGGCATCCCGACCGGAATCGTTGGCCTGGATGAGATCATCAGCGGCTGGCAGAAGTCAGACCTCGTGATCGTCGCTGCTCGCCCAAGCGTCGGCAAGACTGCACTCGCAATCACAAGTGCAAAGCATGCAGCGCACGTGCACGGACGTCGAATCGCCCTGTACTCACTGGAGATGAGCTCGCAATCCATCGGGACGCGCCTGCTCTCAACGTTCTCTGGTGTTGGCGTGCAGGACATCCTGCGTGGGCGCGTCAGCGGCGCGCAATGGCCGCGCCTTGCGGGTGGCGTGAGCAAGATGCTGCGCGCCAAGATCATGATTGACGATACTCCAACCATTACGCCGGCCGAACTGCGCTCTCGCGCACGGTATATCGCCATGAACGGAGGACTGGACATGGTGATCGTAGACTACCTGCAGTTGATGGCGAGCGACCGAGCGACCAAGGACGCCAATCGCGTCATTGAAGTTGCGGAGATCAGCCGTTCGCTCAAGCAGTTGGCACGGGAACTGGACGTGCCAGTGATCGCGCTGTCCCAGCTCAACCGATCATCGGAGCATCGTGAGGATGGGGAGCCACGGCTGTCCGACTTGCGAGACTCTGGCGCAATCGAGCAGGATGCTGATATCGTGTTGATGCTATGGCGACCCAACGATAGCGGCGTCAAGCTCAAAGTGGCCAAGCACCGCAACGGACCAATCGGTCAGGTTGATCTGATGTGGAGAAAGGAAACGGTGGAGTTCAAGTGAAATACGTTAGAAGGGAAAGCCCAGAGTTTGATCGGTCATACACAATCATTGTCCGGGCGTGTCGTATCTTCCTCATCCTCGGTGGAATCTTGACTGCGCTGAACGCCCAACGACCCGTCTAACTGCGACAAGTAGACCTTGCCTGGAAGCTCCTCGTCTTCAGACCCGAAGAACGAGGCGTAAATGATGCCGTTCTTCTTGCACCAATCCCGGAGGCTTATGCCCTCGGCCTTGGCCCGCGACTTGAAGAACTTTCTAACTTCTTCTTGGTGCTTCATTGTCGGCCTCTTCCTTGATGATGTCGAGGGCCAACTCCAACCCGACAGCAACGCTTTTGATGATGGCCGGCTCTGCCGTACCATCCTGAATCATCTTGCGGACTGCCCGTAATACCTCGGGCGGGGTTGAACTTCCCCCAATCAAGGAGGAAATCCGATCATGCAGAATCTTCATATCTTCTTTCAATCCATCCCCAACAAATGCTCAACAGCATCTGCGTTGCGCTTGTCTACGACGACAGCAGCAACCATGCTGCGCATGCCGCAATAGCCACATGACAGCAGCCGAATGCTCCCCTTTGGGGCCTTCACTGGAGAACCGTACCTTCCACGGATTGACCGAAGAGGCTTCCGCTTACACTTGGCGCACGCAAGATGTGTACCAACGCTCACCGTCCCTCGGCAGCAGCCAGCACGAGCAGCCAGGCAACAATCGGCCCGAGCGGCGATGGTGCAAGACTGCCCAAGGCAGCAGCGATAGCAAGGAAATACTTGTGTCGCCAGTTCCTGCTGGATACGGTTTCCCGAACGGTCTGGATGACCTTGCGGAAGATCGGTTGCTCTCGATCGTCAGTTGTTTCTGGATTCGTTGCCATGCTTTGACTCCCTTACTAACGTTGCAGCAACATAGGCTGCAATCTCTGTTGCCCGTGTCTCTTCAAGCCCCTTGGCAGCCAGCTCCTCACGGACAGCCGTGAAGATCAGTTGCCAGGTTGCGGCAACCTCGGTTGCGCTTGGCTTCCGATAGCTTGGCTTTGGAATGCTCACTTGACGTTTCGCCAGTCAATCTTGTCCCGATACCAGTTCTCAACCCAGTGCTCACGGAACGTCTTGGCATTCTTGTCTTTATCCGAAATGATGATCCCGCTGCCAATGTTCGGCCATGGAACGCCAGCGCTGTACGGTTGAACTGCCAACTCGCCCTCGCCGTTGTATCGACCGGTGCATGCATATGCAACCGTAGTCTCGTCCTCAAGTGTGAGGAAGCCACGCGCCCAGCCGGCATCGGCGTAGAACATGACTGGCTTGTTGGCGTCAGCGATCACCGTGATGACTTCTCGGTAGCGGTCGTCCTCCGGGTTGCAGCAGACGGCAGCCAGGAATGCTGACCCATTCAGCACTGTCATGACCTTGCCCATCGGCTCGGTGTGCTGAAGATGTAGGCCGCGCAATACCCCTGCGCGGCTGCGGCTCATGTTGATCTGCTGAATGTCCCCGAATCGCTGCTCACCGATGCCAGACTTCCATAGCTCCGCGAAATACCCCCGCTCGTCTGGTCTGACGGTCGGATACCAAATCTTCGTCCCCTGCATATACCATAACCCTCACTTTCAATAACCCTAGCCCCAGCCGATTCTCGGACAGGTAGCTAAACAATGCTGGACTCAAGTCAATGATGCGATTGCCAGTGCCATCACGATAGCAGCGGCCGCAATGATCTCGGACAACTGCAATGGCCGATCTTCCATTGGCCTTGTTAGTGATGACCACCTTGTAAGGCTTGTGCCGAAAGTTCCGGAAGCTTCCAACTGCTGCATAAATAACCTTCTCCCCCTTTGAATAGAATCCTTCATACCAACTTGCTACCCCAGAGTTTCCATCGTCGAATCCGTTGATTCCTCCAATGATGATCCCGAGACTAATGATGAGTGCCATTTCAAGAACTCCTCCAAGCTCATAGAGATGAGCGCCTTCTTGGCGACTCCAGACCCAGGGGCCGTCACGTGGACGACCGCCCGGAGCTGACCACCTCTGGTCTGGATAGATTCTAGCAGATTCTGGATGCGGGTAGGGAAGGATTGCCCGCTCTTGACCTGAATCACAATCCAGTCGTCGCGGTCGCCCCCGTCCGTCTTGTTCCCAAACATCCCGACGCGCTTGATCCCAAGCTGCTGGCATACCCACCGCTCAATAGAGTTGCCTCGTGAGCGGTTGAGCCGGCCCCTACGCTGGGCCGCTGTTTCTTCTCTCGACATCCATGATCCTCCGTGCAATCCACTCCGCGACTGGTGCAACAACGCCGTTGCCACATGCGCGGTATCTCTGTGAGTCAAGCCCAATCGGCAGCAGCGGGTCCTCGTCTCCAATGCTGCCGTCGTATGCAACGGCAGGAGCGCCTGCGCTGATGGTCAGCGGGTCGGCGTGGTCATTGAACTTGGTTGGCTGCCTGCTGTATCGGGAAGGGAAGGAGATGATGGAAGTGTCCATCCATCTGGCCATCCCATCAGGCGTTCGCATTCCGTTGGCGTCAGGCGTCGGATCAAGGACGAGCTTGTTTCCTTGGGCATCGTTGTCGTCTGCTCCGAACCCTCCGCCGAGCCCTCCCCTGGTAAGTGCGGTCGTTGTGATTGGATCTTCAATGCGTTCATTAGTTGCCCAGGCAAGGTCCTTCCCCGGGTTGCAGCTCGCCTCAAGATGCCCGCACACGCCTTCGCACTCAAATAGAACCTGCGGGGCGAGGTCTGGTTTACTACTTGCGACAATGAAGACGCGGCGACGTCGCTGGGGTACGCCGAAGTATTGAGCATCAAGAGTACGCCATGCTGCATGCATCCCGATTCGGTCCAGTTCACCGAGTAGGCGCGAGAAGTCGCGTCCATCGTTAGAGGTAAATAACCCTGGGACATTTTCCAGCACCAACCATTTAGGTCGTCGCTGTTCCACAAGGTCCAAGAACGTGAATGCAAGGACGCTTCTTTCTCCGCCAAATCCCGAGCGCTTCCCGGCGAGTGATAGGTCTTGGCATGGGAATCCACCGCTCCAAACTTCTGCATCTGGTACCTCCTCTGCCTTGATATTTGTAATGTCCCCTAGGTTTGGTACGTTCGGCCAGTGACGAGCAAGCACCCTGTTTGCATACGGATCGATCTCACTGAGGCTGACCGTCTCAAAGCCGGCTCGTTCAAAGCCGATGTCAAGACCGCCGACCCCAGAGAAGAACGATGCGTGCTTCAGAACCCCCACGCCTTTCCCTTTTCTTCCTGCGATACGTTCAGCAGGCGTAGGTCCTCGGCTGCCAGGTCAAGCTTGCCCTCTGGGCTGTCCGACCACTCTTCAATCATCTTCAGCAGATCTTTCGCTGGCTTGCTGCAATACTTGCAGGCCTTGTCGTGCAGCGACATAAGGGCTGGTGCCTTCATGCCGCTGCGCGTCAAAGCGCAGACACTAGCTTGCGTCGCCTCCTGTGCGCTGCTGAAGTGGGCCAAAGATGAGTGGACTTGCTTCATAGGCTCGGAAATCTGCGTATTGCTTTCCATTGTATTCACGGCTTCTCCCCCACTTTCCAATGACATGCATGTGTTGTCGAGGGTCCTTCGCCGCCTTGAGTGCGATGGCCTTCTCGTAAATCTTCTGCGCGTGTGCCTGTGGATCGCTGCCCCAGAAGCTTACCGTCACGTACAGGTAGCGCTCTGGTGCGTCCCCAGTTCGGCCGGCCCCGAGCCATGCGTCGTAGGCATCCGTCTGGGTAAGGCACTGGACCTCCAGCACCTTCCCCTTTGGCGTGTCCTTGAGCTCTGGCTTCTTCTTATCGCTGATCCAAACGTCAATACGATCCATACTCCCTCCTAGAAATCAATTGCGCTAGGGTCAAATGCCTGCGCTTTATTCTCTGGTGCTGCTTTTGGACTTTCGGTAAAGATCTTCTTCGCCGCCTCCACCACCACACGATCACTGTCATTCTCGGGATCATCACCGGTGGGGATGAGGAACCCTGTCAGTAGCGCGTACTTCAACGCACCAGTGGCAGCCTTATATGCTGCCTTGTCGGTTGCGTCAGAGCCCGTGCCGATTGACTGCCATGTGATCGACTCGCCGCTATCGCCGTCAGTAAGCGTCCACGTGAAGCGAAGCGTCAACAGCACCTGCTTGCCGCTTGGCGTCACGCCTTCCGAGATGACGTCAATGTTGGTCGGGGTCATGATGATGTTCAACTTGCCGAGCTGCTCCCGAACAACGGCAGCGACCTCGGCAGCCTGCACATACTTGTACCCCTGCGCTGCGTTGGTGCCAGTCTTCTGAACATAGCCCACCGCATCGTAGATTTTTGCCAGCTTCCCTGCCAGCGTTTTCTTTTCGCTACTCACCGTTCACCCCCTTGATGTCTTCAAGACATCGTGTCCGCCAATTACACCAACTGCATGGCCACTTTCGCCTTGCAGCGTCCGGGAAAGCCGGCGGCTTCCTGTCCCCGTAATAGTTTAGCACGTTTAGCACGCGCTGTGCCTTGTCCTGCCACTCCTCTAGATCAACCTGGAACTCGGCAATGCTGTAGTCATCCTTGTCCACATAGATGACCCACGCCTCTCGAGGAAGGGTGTCCTCAACGTCGTCCACGGCTTCGTAGAACCTGGCATAGGAGGCTACTTGCGTGGAGTGCTCTGGCTTGGCCCCGTGTAGGCGAACGAACCCGCCATGCCGCATGCTCTTGAACTCTAGGAACACAAGCTTGTCTTCAAGTGTAAGAAGTCCGTCAATGTTTCCAGAGAAGTCGTTGGCATCGGAGACGACCGGTACTTCAAACCGAATGCTATCGCCGTATGCTTCCGTCAGTGCTCCGACAAGGAAATCCCCAACGGCATTGCCCATGGCAAATACGCGGAGCGTCTCATCGGTGAATGGCTCGCTTGGTGGAACTTTGTTCGCGCTGTACCAATGAGCCCGCATGCACCCGCCAAGCAAGCTGCCGCGCCACTTGCGCGTAGATGGCCGACCGATTTCGTTTCGGTGCCGTAGAACCCGATCAATTTGTTTTGCTACGTACATACACACCTCCTCCACCCCCGCAATAGATTCGAGGCCGCAGCGGGGAGGTGGCACCGCTGCGGCCTTGAATTACCATATTAGATGGAAACGTCCCGTCTTGCAAGTAGCGCCTTCAGGGCTTCAATCCGAGGCGGGGCCTTGAGGTTGTTTCCGGCACAGGTCACGAGCTGGTTCATGGCCGTCTCGTCCGCAATCGTAATCGGCCTTGCCTCAACGAAGTGAGGAACCCTGATTGTTCCAGCAAAGTACGACCGATTGTCGGCATCCGACTTTTCTGGGTCAAGTTTTACCTCAACGTTCATGAACGCGGCAATGCTCTTCGCTGCGTCATAGACCTGCACGTTTTGCCCGACGACGTTGTATACCCCATGGTGCGTCTCTGGGTTTGACTGGACCGCGCTCACCACTGCTCGTGCCGCATCCTCCACGTGGAGGATTGGCCTTCGCGCATTGCTCGTTGGTGCAATCTTCTTGTTCACGATTCCCTCCAATACAAACCGATTCACCATCAGGTCCACCCTGAAGTTCGGGCTTGCTCCCCACAGTGTACCAAATCGCAAGGCAATGGACGACGAGTTCACCATGTGGAGAAGGCGCTCGGCGGCCACCTTGGATTCCGCGTATGTGCTCAACGGATTGAGGGCATCCGATTCAATGCAGTTCTTATCCGTAAACCCATACACCGAAGCCGAGGATGCAAGCACGTGGCGGGCATCTGGGAATGCGTCGCAGATATCCGCCACTAGCCGCACGTTGGTTTCGTAGGTCAGTCGATCGTCTAGGTCGCCCATCGGGTCGTTGCTGATGGCCGCAAGGTGCACGACCGCCCTTGGGTCCCAGAACGACTTTGGCAACTGCTCAAAGGACTGGAGCTGGATGTCTGGCTTGTAGTTCCACGGAAGCTTGGCATCAAAGTAGTTTGGGTCTACGCCGGCCACAACGAATCCATTGTCCCGCAACTGACGCACGACAATCGGACCAAGGTAGCCAAGGTTGCCCGTCACGACAACGCTGTTCTTCACTTGTATCGTCCCCTTTCAAAGTGGTTTTGCAGAGCTACCGCCCAGTGCGAGAACTTCTGCAGCCTATTGTTTTGCAACGCAGAGTACGTCGGCCGAAGCGCATCGGACTCGTTGGATACCCTGCCAATAACCTTTCCTGAAATGTTGAGTTCCCTCCTGATCTGTCGAGCGATGTCTGCGTAGGACGCCTCGCCCTCGCATACCGCATGGTACACGTTGCCAGCGCCGACGCTGGAAAGAGAAAGCCCAACGATTGCCGGAGCGACCTCTGGCAAATACGTTGGGCTAACGATCTGATCTCGTGGAATGGTGATCTCCCCCTCTTGGAAGCGCATGTTGGATACGAACGATGGCCGTAGCGAACTTGCCCAGTCCCCGAATGGGGATGCAATCCGAACCACGAATCCGTAGTTCGTCAGCGTGGCAAGCTCGCCATTGCGCTTGGTCTTTCCGTAAACCGACTTCGGCCCATTGGAGAAGTGGGCAGACTCTGGGTCTTCCCCCTCGCCAATCTTTCCAGTGACTGGCCGTGGATGAGAATGGTCTAGCTTCCCGAAGACGTAATCGGTGGAGATGTACACAAGCGGTCGAGACTGGGCCAAGATCCGAGGAACCAGATGGTTCAACTTATCCGCCAGCGCGTAATCTTTCTCGCACTGCATGACATCTCGCAGTGACGACGTGTAGATAATCGCGTCGTACCTTTCCGCCAACTCCTTCAGGTCTGAAGCCTTGCAGGAGGAGACGTCAAAGTTCACGTTCTCGTTTGCAAACCGAGTAAGATCTCGTTTTGTTTGCCGGCCAATGAGGTCGTACTTGACCCCCATCTTGCTTGCGGCTTCAGCCAGGTGTTGCCCGACTTGACCGCCCCCGATAATTCCAATCATCTTCTCCCCCCTTCGTCCTATCGGTGAATCGTTGAAACGCCAGCCTTCAGCTTGGCAAAGATTTCGCGGAGCACAAGGACATCGGCCTCGCAGTGCCGGACGATATCGTCAAAGTCCTCGTCGCTGCCGTGGTCTGCCTTGTCCCAGATTCTTGGAGAGAGCGGCGTCTTGCCGTTCTTGGCCTCAAAGAATCCTTCTGCATTGGCTAGGGACTTCCTGCCAATGTTGAACATGCTGCCCTTCGCAAGATACATTGCGTCAATGTGCATGCGCGGGTACAGCAGCGGCAGACCGTGATACGCCAGCCGAGCGTTGATTCGTGGCACGTCAAACAACTTGCCGTTCCACGAAACGAGAATGTCAAACTCCTGCAGCAACTCTGCATACGCACGGACTGCGTTGCTGTCATCGAGGACGTTCTTCCCCGGGTGAGATGCCACGGAAATTGTGCGGACATTGCCAAACACATCGGCCACACTTCCGCAAAGGAACCTGCTCCACATTGAGAAGGTTGTTTCAATGTCAAAGTATCCAATGCTCAATCCAACAAAGTCTTCTCCATTTGGAGCTGGCTTCCTTTTGGTTGGCTTTAATAGCCAGTTAAACGGATCTGTAGATACAACAGATCTGTTTAAACTCTGTTTAGACAGATCTTCCCGCTTCGCGGGTTTTTGAGTATAACGTTTTGCATTACCCGTGTCAATAGCCGTTGCTCTTCGGTAAAGTTTCTGAACACTGTCTTTAGTTGCGGAACCGCCGAGCTTCTCGGCAATCTGAGCAAACGACAGACCCCTCTGCCGCATGACTTCGATATCCTTGATGACGCTCATTGCATCCCCTCTATCAACTTCAGAGCGATGGTAATTGCCGTGCCGGCAATAGACACCACTACGCTCACTTTCCATCGTACACTAATTGAGGCCGCCTGTGTTAAATCTTCCCTAACTTTCCTTGATACTCCATCCGTAGCCTGGATTATTTCAACCTCCCTCAGTCGTTCTTCCACACGGTCAAGCTGCTCCCTGACCGTCTTTATTTCATTCATGAGAATTGAGAACTGGTTGCTGGTCATGTCAAGAACGAACCGCTTACGCCGGTCCCCCCAACAATTCTGAACCCAGCAGGGAACTGGACCGCAAAGGCAGACCCCTGCACAAGGTCCATCTCAATCTTCTCGGAGCCGTCGGAGTTGCCATACCATCGGACGCCAGAGATCACGAACGGCTCGTCCACGTTGGTCAAGCTAGTTCGGATAGAAACCCTTACCGAATCCCCTACGTCCCAACCGTTCCATATGTCTATGCCGTCAGCCACAATGGTCAATGCCACCTGTCGTGTATTATTTGGATTGGCATTTGCCAGAAGTCGATCGGCTTCTTTCTGGGCGTCTGCAGCCGTGGCAAACCCAGAGTCCGTAACAATTGACTGGATTCTTCCGTATTGGTTAATGAGCGCACTGTTAGACGCCGACGCCGCCACAATGGCCGTAGAGTTTGTGGACCCAGCAATGGTCGCCTCGGTATCAATCAGTGAGATTTCATTGCGGACTCGCGCATACCCAGGCATGAACGTGTATTGCTTGATGTTCTCTGGGTATCGTAGGGCGCCAGCATTGACGTACGCGCTTGACACTCCAACCGATAGCTTAAAGCTTCCGCCGTAGAGTGAACCTCCGGCCGGCTTGACAATCCTGAAGATTGCTTTGCCCCCGTCTGTCCGTGATCCCATTTCGTAATCGCAAATGTCGCCAATGAAATCAAGAACTGGTTGGCCGTAGCTGTAAACCGTATGCGATGCCGTACCGTCAGATCCCTCAATGGACAGCGAGGCGTAGCGCAACCGCTCTTTTGCTGTTGCCCCAACGGTTGATAGGAAAGTATCCTCAACCAGCGTGTAAACCGTGTCCTGGTTTTGCCCAAGGACAATTGGCCCAGCCTGAACCCCGGATCTAAAGACATACCACGTTGCCGTTGATGTTCGGTAGATCCCGCCATAGATCTGGAATGAATAGGAAATTCCCTTGCGCAAGGAGTACGCATCCATTGCTGCAGTAGTTTGAGTGCCAGTTGGGATGTCAAGGAGCGCGGCGTCAATGGCAGACTGGCTTGCCCCTTGGGAGATTAGGCTAGACTGGAGCACCTGCTTCGTTGCATATGGAAACAGGTTGATCTGTCGGTCAATAACCTTGAATCGATTGACTCCAGTGGAAGATTGAGCGTCAACACTAATCTCGCCAAGGATTCCAATTTCCCCGATTGGCGGCGTCCCGCTGTCCGCGACCCCCGGAGGGGTCACGTTGATCCTTGCTCGGAACTGCGGCGTTGTTGCGTAGCCGGATGTTGTGGAGTTCCAATTCAGGTTATATTTCAAGGCAATGTACGGGGTGTTTGTTGATGCTGTGTACCCGCTGACCACAACGGTTTTGGTCGTGGTCGCAATGGCCGAAATGGTTACCGCGCCAACTGTTCCAGATGTCGTCACGTCGTAAAGCGCTGTGCCAGTTGCCGTATAGGTCGTGGTGTTGATGTCGTCCTTTGCATTGGTCAGGTCGGAGTAATTGAAGATGGTGTTATGGTCTACCGTTGATGCGTTTGGACTGATGGGATTGGACGAGCTAATGCTGATCCCGGATAGTGGGGTATAGGACTGGTTGAGAATGTACTTGTAATCAACCCCAGAGAAGATGATCTCTTCCTCGGTCGCCACGTAGTCGTTGATCATGCCGGCCCCGACAAACTCCCATCGATTCCTGTCCACTGACCATCGGTCAATCTCGTAATGCCGCTCAAGCGGAACGAACTCCGCAAGTTGCGGATGGTCGGAAGATAGCGTCCAGAACGCCGACCCAGTGTCGTTGGCATGCTCCTCAACGCCAAGGTCCTTTGCGTCAAATACTACAGCCTTCTGGGTACCGCGCCAGCCAGTTGAGCTGACGTCCCACACGATAATCCTGAACGACTGAGTAGTGCTCAAATCCAAGCCTCCTGGAAACTATACGCAATGGATGTTGGATACCCAGCCCCGCCAGTAAATGCCACCGTGATCGCGTTAGATCCAGACAGGAGCACTGGCATCTTGGTCGTTGCCGACCCAAGGGATGACATCAACAGCGTTCCGTTGGACGTGACCGTTCGTGCCGACGAATTAAGAACCGTCGTTGTTGCACCGGTGCCGATGGACAGAGTTGTAGTCCACAGCGACGTGGAGATCGTTGCTGTTGCGGCTGTCGTTAGACTGCTTGTGATGGTGAAGGTTGGGTAGGCATTGTAGTTGCCGTTGTTTGTTAGCGTGGCCGTGCCAGTTCCAGACGATAGGGATATCGTGCCCGTGACAGGTGTCTGGCACAACTTCCTCGGGTCCTTGGACATAAGTCCAATCGTCACCCGCGTTGTGATTCCTCGGTCGGTCGTCTGCGGGGAGACCAGCGTGCTGGTCAGGTTGTACGAAGGCAGGGCCGTCGGTCGAACGGCAAGTCGCATGGGAATCCCAGATGCAGAGTATGGCGAGAGCATCGTGGGCTGGGTGAAATCAAGCGAGCGGAAGCCGTCCTGCGACTCGGCAAATGCAGGGTATGGCTGGCACGCGGCGTTGAGGTCGTTGAGCTTGTCGTAGAAGTCTCGGGTAGTTGATCCATAGACCGCCACGTTGATCAACGTATTTCGCTGCGGCAATAGGGCAATGTCCGTATCCGCTCCGTCCCTTTGGGCAATGACGTCAACGAACCCTACGTACTGGCCGTTGGCATACGACACGGCATCAACCATGTAGCCAGAGAACGGAACGGCAACTCCTGGGGCTGCCGTGATGGAGTTGAGGTTAAGGTATGCGGACGTCGCCGTCCCAGTTGCAATCTTGATTTCTTTGGAGAAGTCCATGTTATCCCTGCTTTCGGACTACGCGGATACGAGCCTTCTCCAGACGCCACCGCTGCTGTGCGGCAAGCGCAAGGTTGTTGAGCCCAAGCGCCGTGATGTCGGTGTTGCCGGCTCCGACCTGCCACTGCTGGAACTGGGCTCGGTCGTACATGAGCATCGTCAACGCCTCGGCCTCTACGAACACCTTGACCGCAGACTGTGCGCGGGTATCAAGGTCTGTCGTTGAGGATGACGTTCCGATTGTGATTGGGGACCATGCTCCGTATCCAAACACCCTGAATGTCCCAGTATCCGAAGTGAATCGGTAGTGCGGCGGAAAGAACAACTTGTCGGCATGAATCTCCCAGCCAGAGTTTGCCCCATGGCCAAGAGTTGGTAGCACGGTCTCGACGTACAGGTTGCTGTCGTCGTAGACGTCAATGCGGATTGGCCATGTCACCGTGCTCAGCGTGACGGAGTTCACTGCTCCGGTAATCGGCTGGGTATATGCGACGGTTTCAATAACCTCTTTTGGGTACACCGTACCAATGGCGTCAATGCCACGGTTGATCAACTCGCCAAGCTGATCGTCTGACCACGTTGTTGAGTTTGGGTCTCGCAGCGTGCGTCGCAGCGAAGTCAACAGCGTGGAGAATGATACTGCCATTTACGACACCTTAACCTTCTTCCCCCTATTCTCCGCCGCCCACTTGAAGGCGTCGGCCCATTCTTTTGCCCTGTCCTTGTAGTGATACTCCTTGAGGACCCGCTCCTTGGCTGCCGCCGCTAGGTCCTCCCTCAGATTCGGGTTTCTCACGAGCTTTTTCATGGCGTCGTGCCACTCCTGCCGCCCCTTGGCTAAAAGCCCGTCTACGCCATTTCTCACGGGCGCGTAGGGGCCATCTCCCTTGTACCTCTCGCCAATGAACGCGGCCCCACTGATGGAATATTCCAGCCAGTGCAACTCGCTCTTGGCTCGGTCAAACTCGTCGCCCCCTAGCGGGGCAATCCCGATCTCGGGCCACGAGTCGGCCATGAGCTTGCAGAACCCAGGGATGGTCTCCATGTACTCGTATACCTCGTCAAAGAGCGGCATCACCATGTGCTCTGTGTTCTTATTCATCCCAATGAATACGCGGTGCAGTTCCTTCTGGAAATCCTGGACCGCCTTGCCCCCGTATCCGCCGGTGATCTTTCCCCTGTCGTCAATCTCCCCTACGTAATCCCGCATGCGTGCAGTGCTCCCGTAGTACAGCATGCGTGTCTTGGTATCTGGTCGCTCTGCCGTTCGCTTGTACAGGTCTGGGTCGATAGCATTTCTAATGACCCTGATGTTGTCGTTGAACCTGGCGTATCTCTTTGCAATGATTGGCGTTGATGTCGTGATGAGGTCTGCCCGTTTGGCCATTGCCTCAATCATCGGGTACTCTGGGATCACGTCCTTGATGTACCCGTTCCACTTCTTGATGTTGAAGTGGTCGTCGTCGGTCTCATACACCATTGCCTTGCCGTGGTTTCCGAACTCAAATACCGGCCACAGCAATCGGGTGATGACGTCCCGCTCTTTCATCGGGCCGTGCTCGTGGGTCGCCGCCTTGCTAAAGTCAAACGTTACCGCTGGGCATTGCTCGCATGCCAGCGTCGTGTTGTAGTAGCGCCTGAACACCACCACGTCTGCCCAGTCAATATCTTTTGCGTCAACCTTTACGAGTCCCTTGGTAAAGGCTTCAACGAGGTTCATCCCTTGTGCGCTTGGCGCAACGTCAAAGTCTACTCGGCTAATACCGCGATACTCAACGCCAAGCTTAAGAAGTTCTGATGCGAATTGGTGTCCCCGAAAGTATGCACATGGCCCATCTTCTACGTGTCCCCAGACCAGTACCTTAAGATTCTCTGGCATATGCCCCCTTGGATTCTCTATTGAGCGTCCTCACCCGAGCGGACAAGCCGCCCGGGTGAGATGACCCTCAGATCAAACTATCTTAGCTGATCGAAGAGGTTGTGCGCAAGATGCGGAACTTGGCTCCTGCCTCGTCAATCCACATGGATCCGAAGCGCATCTTGTAACCGACCAACGCCTTCTGTGCGAGCGGGTCGGTGTGGTCACCACCTGGTGCCACGAAGTAGCTCTGGAGCGTCTGGCTGTCACCGATGGTGTAGGCATCAGGCGCAAGGAACAGAGCGGCATAGTTCACGCCCGTTGACGAATACGTCGTCGGGGTTGCGCCGGCTGCTCGGAACGCATCCGATGATACCACAATTCGGCAGCCACCGAAGCGACCGATCTCGTTCGTAAGGGCCGGAAGATCCGACACATACTTGTTGAGCTCGATGAATCCGTTGGCCGACGTATCGGTGAGCAGATCAAACTGCTGGTTCGGGTGAATAATCAGGCGGAAGAATCCGTCTGCGAAAGGTGCCACATTGGCAGCGAGCAGGCTCGCAACCATGCGCTTCACGTGCCAGCCGGTCAGGGCGGCGCTCACGGCCGTTGCCGCGTTTGCCGTCACTGCCGTTGCGCCCGTCGCACCAAAGATGGCTGACGTAACGGCCGAGCTGTGAAGATTGTCGCGCACGAGGTTGTCCATCGTGCGGGTCGCCTTATACGCAACACGCTCAGCAGCAATGCTGATGAGGTCGTGTGGCGAATCAAGCTGGGCGAGGTCCGTCACCGCGACGGTGCCACCGTACTGTGCTGCCGTGAAGTACTCGGACGAAATCGTCAGAGCGTCATCGGTTGGCGCAGTACCCTCAGTGAGGGGCGTAGTATTGGTTGAAAGGTCCGCATAGCGGGCATAGCGAATCGTGTTTGTGCCCTTCACGAAACGGCCAGGAACATAAAGACCTGGCATCGCGTGAACGGCACGGGCGCGGAGCTCTTCCTCGGCACGAGCCTGGACTAGCTCCTGTACTAGATCGCTAAAACCCGAAGTAGCGGTACTTGTCGTAGCCACTTTATATTACTCCTTGGTTTTATTACCGTTGAAACGGATTTCCCAGCGCCTTCAACTCAGCGTCGATTTCTGCAATCGTCTTCTTCGTTGCCGCTGGCGGAGCGGGTTTGCGCGGGCTATTGGTATCTACGTAAGAGTCAACCGTCTTGTCCTTTGCAAGGTTTTCCACAAAGCGCTCAAACGCTTCGGCCTGCGCCGATGCTCCGAGACCCTGCGTCTCCTGTGCAAACTGGGCATAGAGCGGGTGCTTCCGTGCGAGGTTCTCTCGCTCGGCAGCCTCACGTGCCGCCTGTAGTTCTGACTCCAACTGCTTGGCTTTTGCGGTTGCTTTCTCCAACTCTGTCATGTTGGCGAACTCAACCTCTGCCTTGAACTTCCGAAGCTGCTCTGCTTCCTCTCGGATGCTTGACAACTCCTTCTGCGCAGCAGTAAGGGCCTGATCCTTACCAGCAAGGCGCTTCTTCCAAGTGGCCACATCCTCATCGGGTGCAGTGGCAGTAGCCGGCTGCGTCTCCGCAACAACGGCTGGCGACTGTTCCCCAACTGGGGCGACGACTTCTTCAGCCATACTGATTTCTCCTATTGCTCGGCTGTTACGGCCAGCCGTTTGCCGCCGTCCTTACTCCGGACGATCAAATTCTGGTTGTGACTGGCCAGGCCAGAGCCATTGCTGGATGGTTGGGCCAGCGCCTCCGCCGCCAAACAATCCGCCTGGCTGGAAGACAAAGTTGGACACGTCCTGCATGATGTTGTAGACCTGCTGGGCGCTCTGGAGCGGACCAATTGTCCTCGCTCCAGATGTTAGGGCAGATCGCGCAGTCGCTCCTGGGATATCGGTGAAATTGCCCTGCGTCAGTGGGCCAAGGATTCCGCCGCGCATCCAGAACGGCCAGCTTACGCTGACGTCGGTCGGGAAGCCTGGCAGGATTCCGTTTAGCCAAAGGACCAGCGGCGGTCGCTTATCAACAAATTCCTTGATCTCTGGCGACGTCTCCATTGCCGCAGCAATGTAGTCGTTCATCTGCTGGAGCTTGTATGCTCCCCAGAACGGCTTGTACGATCCCTCAAACGGAGCGTATACAAACAGCGCCTCAAAGAACTCTGGGAGAACCTTGTGCATCTGGTACGAAAGTGGGTACAGTCCGAGGTATGGGTGGTTTGCTGATCGCTCCAGCCAGGTCTTCTCCGTTGCGTACAGTTGTCGAACAACCGCCTTGGATGTCCCTTCCATCAGTGCCATGCTTCCAGCCTGGAACAGTTGCTCCATCTTGGACCGTGGCAACACGAAGTCCGGGAGGTACTTTGACAGCGCCTTCACCATGTCGGCTGGAATGGCCTCGCCTCGTGAGACCATGGAGAGCGCCTCTTCCCACACTGGGAGCATCGTCCCGTTCTCGTGGTGATATGCCATTCTCTCAAACAGGTACTCAATCGTTGGGTCTGGTGTATACGTCGTCTCAAGCTTTGGAATGGAGGCGTCGGAGGCGCGGCTTGCCTTCCACGATTGGTACACCTTGATCTGCTCGTCAAGCTGGGCTCGCTGCAGGGCAACCGTCTCACGGACAGTGACCAACTGGCCTTCAATGAGATCTGCCGTATCGTCGGCAAGCTTCATGACGTCGGCTTCTGTAATTTCGTTCGCAAGCTTGCCTTCAAGCGCCTTGAACCCATCGTTGTATAGCACGCGGAGAAGTCCGCGTAGTCCTTCCGGGTGCGCATTATCCAGCGTATTAATCAGGTGATCTGCCATCTCAATGAAGTGCGGATGGTTGGTGATGACGTTCGGCTTAACCGTAATCATCTTGCTGTCTTTCCACGCACGAGCCAGGAGTTGTGCAACTGGCCATCGTGACCCTCCGCCCGTCTCGCGGAACCAGTATCCAGGATTGAACGAGGTGAGGTCGCCGGCCACCTTACGGTTGCCTCCTGCTCGGAAGAGGCCAAATGACCCGAGGTCAATGCGGATTGGCCTGCCAAGCTTGTCTACGCCTGCGTTGTCCACAAGGGATGTAGCGTTCTCCACTCGACCAAGGGGGTCCCATGATCCGAGCACGAGATCCGCAAGTGCGCCGTCGGCAAACTTCCTTGCCTCGTCCTCGGTCCACTTGTCAAGCGGCTTAAACTCAACATCGTCCATCCAGTCGCTTGCAATGATTGCCTTGCCATCCTTGCCAACGCTGAGTGATGTCTTTGGAACGCCGAACCCGAGCTTGCTGTATACTCGCTGACCAACCCACTCGTTGATTGCAGAGAGCGCCTGCTCTGTTGGGTTTGGCGCTGTCTTCCCTGTTGTCTTCAGAAGTCGTTGAACCCCGTCAGTTCCAACATGAACTTCAGCGTCATTCATGCCGGTAATCTTTGGCTTCGGAACTTCCCTGTTGTATACAACTTGCGGCTCAATGAACGACTGACCTGGATTTTCAGGGAATGTCACTGCTGTCCTAGCAACCCTGCCGGTCGTTGGATCTTTCATTGTGTACTGCGAGGTCCAGTCTACTGGCTTGCGCAGCACGATGTCCTCTGGGTTCAGTGTCTTCTTGAAGGTTGCCCCAGAAGCAATGGCACGCTCGTATAGTTCTCGCTTGATTTGCGGGTACAGCTCAACAAGGCGATATGCGTTTTGTGCAGTTTCATATCGTGTCTGCGACTGGACAAGGATGTTGTCGACTGCCTGCCGAAGCTGTTGAATTGCTGCAGGCTCTGCGCCAAGACCCTTTACCGAAGCAAGGAACTTGCGGTCAAGGATTGGCGAAACCTGAAGTTTGCGAACTTGACCGAATAGTCCTACTGATTGAACTCTCCAGCGGAGACCTCGCGGGAGAAGCACCTCGGCCTCGCCGCTATATCCAGATAGCGCCTTGCCTCCAAGCAAGTCAATACCAGGAATACCGACTGGGTGAACAATCTCAAGAACCACTGGTTCTTTTCCGCTGGCCTTGTTGCGCGCAACCATTCCCTCTCGGCTCCATGCAGAAATGTTTTCCATACCAAACTCCATACCAGACTTGACATTGGAAATTTGTTCTGGTGTCATGAAGTATGACAAATCAGTTCCGCGATACAGAGGGAACGATGACACAATTCGGTTTGATTGGATGGCCTTGTCCAGCCGTCGAACGCGCTCCTCCATTGGGGAGAATGGATCGGCTAGGCTTGGGTCGTATGAATATCCGCGCCTGGCCGCGCTTTCCATTTCTGCAACATTCTTTACAAGGGCTGTATCTTGTACGCCGAACTCTGCCTTTGCCCCAAGGTATTCGTTGATTGAAACGTTGCCGATTCCAGCCCACTTTGTAAGCTCGGCCGCAACGTCCTGGTCAATTCCCTCTCGCGTGGTCATGGCGTCAAGGCCCTTCCATGCACCAGAAACTGTTTGAACTGTATCATTGCTCTTAACGCCAACGGCCTTGATGAAGTTGTTGAATGCGTTAACGAGTTCTTTTTGAAGGGCATCGGTTGCCCCGGTATTTTCTGCAAGCAACTTGGCAGAGATTAGGTTCTCAAGTTCTTCTGCCCCAAGGATTGCACCTGCCTCTGCCTTTTCCAGGATCTGCTGAACGGGCTTTAGCGGACCAAGGTCCATGACCGTTCCAGTCGTCCATCGTGCAGCAAGCTTATCCGCCCACGGCATAATCCGTGAAGGCATGGCAAGCATTGTGCCAGCGTCAATCATATACTTGAATGCGTCATCAACGGAGTTGAGCCCCTGCGTCCTCATCCATGTCTGGACTTCTGGCATTAGGTTAAGCACGCGCTGCATGCCGCCACGAACCTTGGCATTGTTATATGCCATCTGCTGGATACCAGAGGCCTTGATGTTGACGATTCCTGCTCTTGCTTCTTCTCCAACTGGAGCAGCAAGTTTTACAAGTTTTCCAATAATAGCGTTTTGTCGCATTCTTCCCCAAATGCTTAGGTCTGGGTTTGTATTCTCAACATCTGTAAGGATCGTTGACTTTGCCCGTAGAACCTGCGCGCCAGTTTCATAGGTATCCCATCGCGCAGTTCCTGGAGCGGATAGAAGCCCAGTGAGCACAGATGCCTCTTCTCGCATGAGCCGGCCTCGGATGCCGTTCAGCTCAAGCAGCGCAATTGGCTCAATGGCCTCTTGCTGGTTGAAGTATGGCGAGTACTTGTAGCGAGCAAGCGGGTGCATCTTGTTGACCCACGTTGCCATTGCAGGATTCTTTGCCTGCAGCGACTTGCTAACATGTGGCATTAGACCAATCTTGCGCATGTCGCCAGCCGCTGCATAAAGCAACAGCGACCTCGGCAAGGTGCTTTCGGTATCTGGACCGAAGATCTTAACATACTTGCGCAACCCGATTTCACCGCCGCCCATGCCAGAAACGAAGATCTCTTGGACCTCCTTTGAGGTCAGGCCCTGCGGGTTAATGTCCTGCTGCAGCGCTCGACGGAACAGGTTGGCGACGATTGAGTAGGTGTCGTTCTCTGTCAGCTTTCCTGCAGATCCGCGCCACAGTCGCTGCGCAACGTTCTGGTAGATCTCGTTGTTTGACCATACCATCATGCCCCGCTTGAGCGGGTTCATGCTCATCCCCTCTTTGACCATGGACATCTTCGTCCCCATGCCAAGACCGTCCATATTCATGACCTTGTTTGGCGGAATGTATGGGCGAGGAATTGCCATTGGCACAACCTCTCGCGTAATCGGGCTGTTGACGTAGCGAACTTCTGGGACGAGACCGCTTACTGGATCTTTCCCGATGTCGTACCCAAGGTCCCTAATGGACTGATAGATGTGGGCGGCCTCAACCGTATTCTCGTCCTCAATGAGTTTGTCGTACGCTGCTTGCTGCGCACGGGCCGCGCTCATAACGTCACCACGGAACCACTCAATATCAGTGGCTTTATTTTTCAACGAGATCATATCTTCAATGATTCCGGTGCCGTAGGTGTACTTGCCCATGACACGATCCATGCCAAGTTCAGCAAGGATGCGGGGCTGCGAGATTCCCCGGATATCAACAAGCTTTGGAGCAACAAGCAACTGTCCAAACTCAGTGTACATACGAGGCGAAACATCGTAAATAGAGTAAGAGTTCTGGGTAGTGAAATACTTGAGATCTGCTTGGCTAAACTGGTCTGCGTTTACCGCATTTGCAAACGATACGTCTGGCTGCGGAACAAATAGTTTTTGCTGTGTAAACTCAATGCCAAATGACGTATCCCCGAATGGATGAACACTACCCTTCGGTACAATCTCGTCAATAAGCGAAACGACTGATCGATCTGCCAGAGTGCCCAATTGTTCTGCAATATCGTGCAGCGCGGCCCTAGTGTTCTCCAGTGATGCGTAGTCTTCTCCAGGAATAAATGGATGCTCAATCAACTCATTTGCGCGCTCAAGGATTGCAACTGCATCGTCCGCCTGCGGGAACTCGTAATCGCTTAGAGAATAAAGCGCCGGACCCTCTCCCTCTCCTTCAACATTGATAAACTCGTCAATAATATCTTTCAGGTCTTTTGAGCTTTTCCCAGGCTTGTAGGCAATCGGGGGCTCCTTGCCCTGCATAACATCGTCAAGTCGACGCCATAGGGCGGCCGTGTATGCGTCAACCTCTTGGATAACGTCAAAGAATGTAGCCTGGCCAGCGCCCTTCAGCGTGTTGGTTTCAATGTATGAACCTGCGGAAACCCTTGTGCTATCTAACGCGTGCAGCCAATCCGCAAATGAACTGGAGAAGCCTCCGAACGTCTGATTGTACTCAAGTCCATCTACGCCTGGCTGAATGCTCTTTGCCTTTGCAATCTTATTTGGAATTGAAAGCCAGCCCTTTGTAAGGCTTTGAAGGTCGGCATTGGCGTATGCCTCAAGCAGCGCGTACTTAAAGAGCGCAAAGTTTTCAATATCCCCAGCAGCCGTTGGATTAAGTTCCTTCCATGTCTTAAATCCTTCTTGGTCAATGCTCTTGAGAACCAAGTCTTTGATTTTGACCGAGGTTCCGCTAACCGTTGCCTCCATATACGTGTTGCCAATCCAATCAGAAAATGCCTGATCTGGTTTGGCAGTTATCGTTGGACCACCGAACGATGCAAGGTCGTTAGTCGGGTCAAGGTATTGCGTTGCCTTAATAACATCTCCGTCCTTGTTGACGTGAAGAAGGACGCTGCGGAACTCTGCCCCGCCATCCATCCAATTCTCTGCCCGCATAAGGAATTTGCTAACCACTGCAGCTGGGTCAAGGACAAGCCTGAGCGTTGAATTTGCATTCAGGCCCTGGATTGCCGCCTCTGTTCCCCACATTGCGCGAACGGTATGGACGCCACCTGGATTTGAATTGTACATCCATCCAGCACCGGTATGGATTCTGGACTGATCAACAAATCCAGCAAAGTGCGATTCATCAATCGCACCTGCGTATCGATCTTTCTGGACAGCAAAGATATTTGCGTAATCAGCCAGCGAGCCCTCGCTCATATAGTTATTTGGGACGGCAAGCCTGTTGCTTGTTCCGACCATGATTTCTGGGAACGCCCAAATGGTGTCCTGCCCTGCAACGCCGGCCACGTGGCGCTGAACCCTATTCCTAACGACTAGCCGCATCAATCCTTGCGGATTGTCGGTATATGTTTTTGCTAGGTATCTCGCCTCTTCCCCCATTGGGCCAGTAACGTGCCAGCCATCAACTTCAAGGGCAAACTCGCGGCCAACCTGGGACGCCGCTGTTTCCTGATCCCTAAACCATTC
>Ga0129336_10000452_pt1 | contig 23990 bp, 25 predicted proteins | sample CPB6_02_DNA_FD_96878 | JGI IMG/M metagenome (GOLD analysis project Ga0129336, IMG submission 96878) | Freshwater to marine salinity gradient microbial communities from Chesapeake Bay, USA - CPBay_Sum_0.6_0.2_DNA | ecosystem: Environmental > Aquatic > Marine > Coastal | place: USA: Chesapeake... | reverse complement strand
GGCTTCCGAGGCCTTGCGCTCAGTGTCGGGCGTATTGCTGCAGCAAGCGAAGGATGGCGGCGGTATCCAGTGTGGGTTCGGTGCGCAGTGCCGGAGCGCCCGTAACCGTATTTGCCCAAGCCATGTGACCTTGCATGCGCTTGACGATGGGCGGCCATTCAACGGCGGTGTGCTGTGATGGGTCCGGAAGCGCGTGACATTGTGAGCAGGCGATGCTGAAAATCTCGCCTTCACGGGTTTTCAGAGCGGGATGAGCAGGCGGGATCTCCCGCTGTGCGTGCCGTGCAAAGTAGTCCGCAAGCACCGCCGACTCGCTGTCTGTCGGTGCCTGAAGGCCGGCCATCATGTCCGACATTACGCGCCCGAGATTGCCGTGCCCCCGCATGCGCCAGATCATGCGCTCGACGACGGGCTTCCAGCGCGCTGCCGTATGCATCCGTGGATTGGGCAGGTAATGGCATTGCACACAGTAGCGCGCGGCAAGCCGGGCGCCGGCGGAATCGGCGTCCGGCAATTGGGGCGATTCAATGGCGCGTGGCAGTATGCGTTCGAGCATTCTGCCTTGCGGGTGCTGCGACCAGGCGCGCTGCGCGGCCTCGACCGACGGCGTTCCCGCAGCAAATGCACCGGGCGCACTGAGGAACGTCGTGAACAGTATCGACAGGTAGCCGGGCAGCCATGTCAGTCCCTGACGGTTCATGCGCGCAGTCCGATAGCGTTAGAGTGTGTGTGAGCGGTCCCAGCGGCGGAAGCCGCAAAGGCGGGTATCGATATTTTTGCCCAGTGCCAGCACTTTGAACAATTCGCCCATTTCCGCCGGTGACAGCAGTTTTTGTGCGCCGGCGGCGAGCGGGGCGTACTGCGGGAGATCGTCCGCAGGCGTTTCCGCCATCAGTTCGGTGATGCCGCAGTTGACCAGAAAATGCGCCTGGCTGGTATAGCCGAGCACAGTCAGGTCCGGGTGGGCATAGGCAATCGCGGTGAAATTGACATGCGACGTCAGGTCCTGCAGTCCCGGCCACAGGAAGGGGTCGCCGTGGGCGTGATGCCGATAGTGGCACATCAGTGTGCCGCGATTGCGCTGCGGGTGATAGAACTCGTGCTGCGGAAATCCATAATCGATCCACAGCATGATGCCGCGCCGCATCCGCTCGCCCAGCGCTGCGACGAGGGCGCTTGCCGCCAGCGGGATTTCGGTTTCGTAGTCATCAGCCAGAGCCAGTGGCTCGACTACAGCCGCCAATGCCGTGCCCGCCGGACGTGGTGACTCGACGAAGCCTTCCGCGGTCAGTGCAACGCCGATTTCGGCGAGCCCCGCGGGCGTTTGCCGGACGCGCTGCACCGGGATCGCATCGAGCAGTTCATTGCCGAACACAACGCCCTCATAAGCATCCGGCAGCGCATCCATCCATTCGATACGTGCGGCGTGCTCCGGCAGGTTCTTCGCCAGGCGTCTTTGCTGGCGTTCGCGGAGGTCGGCACTGATTTCCAGTATCCGGTAATGATCAGGCAGGCAGTCGAGTGCCGCGAGTTCACGCAACAGCGTTTCGGCGAGGGCGCCGCTGCCGGCTCCCAATTCGTAGAGATCACGTAAACCCTGAGCATGCAGTTCGGCGAACTGGCGTGCAAGGCAACGGCCGAAGAGCGGGGAAATTTCGGGGGCAGTTGTGAAGTCTCCGCCTTTTCCCAGCTTGTGACTGCCGGCACTGTAATAACCAAGCCCTGGTTCATACAGGGCCATTTCCATGTACCGCGCAAAGCTGATCCAGCCGCCGTTGTCGCGGATCTCGCCGGTGATGCGCTCAAGCAACCCGGCGCTGATGCTCAGCGCCTCCGGCGGCGGCACCGGCAAGGGACTCTGCGCGCCGCTTGCTGTCGGTCTCGCAGTCATGCCGCGATAATACGATAGAATGAGCGCCCTTCCGGCGGCCGATGGTTGGCGAATTCATGTCTGCTTTGCGTACACTTTCCGGCAAGACCATCCTGGTGACCGGCGCAGCACGGCGCGTGGGGGCAGCCATCTGCCGGCGAATGCATGCGGCCGGGGCCAATATCGTTGTGCATTACCACCGTTCGGCGGCGGAAGCGGAGCAACTTGCCGCGACTTTGAATGCGATCCGTTCAAACTCCGCCGTAGCCCTCTGCGCCGATTTGCTGCGGGACCCTTTACCCGAACTCATCGCCGCAGCGCTCAAGGTTTTCAGCAGTCTCGATGGCCTCGTCAACAACGCCTCCTCTTTTTTTCCCACTCCGTTGGGGCAGATTGACGAACGTGCCTGGGATGATCTGGTCGGCAGCAATCTCAAGGCGCCGTTGTTTCTCTCGCAGGCAGCGGCCCCGGCGCTGACCTCTCGCAGGGGGGCGATCGTCAACATCATCGATATTCACGCCGAATTGCCGCTGCAGGGGCATCTGGTCTATAACGCGGCGAAGGGGGGCCTGCTGGCGCTGACCCGTTCGCTGGCCCGTGAACTGGCCCCGGCAGTGCGCGTCAACGGCGTTTCCCCCGGACCTATTCTGTGGCCGGAATCGGAGACCTGGAAGGACATGGAGGAACGCCAGCGCATCATCGATCACACGCTGCTCCGCCGCTGCGGTGAGCCCGAAGACATCGCGCAGGCTGTGGAATTTCTGCTTACCGCGCCCTATGTTACCGGGCAGATACTGGCGGTTGATGGCGGCCGCAGCATTGTAATTGCCTGAACCGCATTACACGGCCGAGCTGTTCCCATGAAAGAAATCGTTTCGCAACCCATACAAGTGATCCGGCCGAAGGCGGTATACGAGTCGAACAAGCTGGCCAAGCGGTTGCAGCGGCTGGTCGGGAAAGCCATCGCGGACTTTGACATGATTCGCGAGGGGGATCGGGTCATGGTCTGTTTGTCCGGTGGCAAGGATAGCTACGCGCTGCTCGACATTCTGCGCCGGCTGCGTGAGCGCGCGCCGGTGTCCTTCGAGTTGATGGCAGTGAATCTCGACCAGAAGCAGCCGGGGTTTCCGGAGCATGTCCTGCCCGATTATCTGCGAAGCATCGGCATCCCCTTTCATATTGAGGAGCAGGATACCTACAGCATCGTCAAGCGCGTGATACCCGAAGGCAGGACGATGTGTTCGCTGTGTTCGCGGTTGCGCCGCGGCGTGCTCTACCGGGTCGCGCAGGAACTGGGTGCGACCAAGATTGCGCTGGGGCACCATCGCGACGACATTCTCGAGACCTTCCTGCTCAATATGTTCTACGGCGGCAAGCTGAAGACGATGCCGCCCAAGCTCGTTTCCGACGATGGTCGCAATGTGGTGATCCGGCCGCTGGCCTACTGCGAAGAGCGCGACCTCGAGGCGTATGCCGTGCTTCGCCAATTTCCGATCATTCCCTGCACACTGTGTGGCTCGCAGGAAAATCTCAAGCGCAAGGAAATGAAAGCGTTGCTGCGGGAGTGGGAAAAGCGGCACACCGGGCGCGTCGAATCTTTGCTGACGAGTTTACAGAACGTCCGGCCGTCGCATCTGCTGGACCGGTCACTCTTTGATTTTGCAGCGGTACGCGCGACGGGAGCGCCGGTCACCGACGGCGACCGGGCTATCGACGAAGGCGATATCGTTTAGGACGCGGCCTTGATGCCGTAGGACTTGACGGCTTTGCCCCAACGGTCGATCTCTGAGCGCATGAATTTCTCGAACGCCGCTGGCGTGCTTGGCACGGGCTCATAGCCGCGCGTGCGCAGCATTTCACCGGCCTCGCCCTTGAGCGCCGTGGTGACCGCCTTGTTGAGCGTGTCGATTGCTGATTTCGGCATCGCGACCGGTCCCATCAGTCCATACCAGCCGGCAATCGTGAAGCCCTTGTAACCCTGCTCAGCCAATGTTTTGACGTCGGGCAGTTGCGGCGAGCGCTTGGCGGTCGTTACTGCCAGTGCGCGCAGCTTGCCGGCCTTGATTTGCGGGATGGCGGCGCCGGGCCCTGAAAACAGGGTTTGCACTTCGCCGCCGACCGCGGCGGCCACTGAAGGGCCGGAGCCGCGGTAGGGTATGTGAGTGAGCTTGACCTTCGCCGTCTGGAAAAACGCCTCTTGGGCGACATGCGCGGTGACGTTTCCGGAACCGAAATTCAGCGCGTCGGGTTTGCTTTGCGCGAGCTTGATGAAGTCAGCAAGTGTTTTGGCCGGTACGCTGGGGTGCACGGTCATGATGTACGGCTGCTCGATCAATTGCGTGATGCCGGCGAAATCCTTCGCCACATTAAAGCTCAACTTGGACATCAGTGTGGGGGCGACAGCGGTGGCACCGATTTCCGCCACCACAATGGTGTAGCCGTCGGGATTGGCCTGTGCGGCGATGGCGGTGCCGAGACTGCCTTGCGCGCCGCCGCGATTGTCGATCAACAACTGCTGACCGAGCAGGGCGCTCACTGACGGCTGTATCGTCCGGGAAACCAGATCTGTGCCGCCGCCGGGCGGGAAGGGCACGATGAGGCGAATGGGTTTGACGGGGTAGGCCTGTGCAGCGATGGCGGGCGGTGCCAACAATACTGCAGCGGTTGCGGTCACGACTGCGGCGGAAATGATTTGTCGCATATGTGTTTTCCGGATGAGTGGTTTGGAGACTGAGGTTTTGGAGCAATTTTATCAGCTTGGCATGGAATTATGACAGCATATCAACGCGGCATGTAAAAATATTCAATAAAATCAATATGTTATTAAATAACAAGGAATGATCATTTATCTTGTCAAATTAAATTTGTCATGATAAATTGTGCGCGTTTCCCGATTTCCGTTCCTTCCTGATTTTCCTGCTCCAAAGGTTTATTCAAGCATGCCGAATTGCGCAGAACGTCTGGTGACCCTGTTTGGCAGTCAGGCTGAAGTGGCTCGCCGCTTTCGTCTTGACCGTGCCGTCGTCAATCACTGGGTGAAGATGGGCTATGTTCCCGCGCGTTGGGCCATGGAAGTCGAGCAGGTGACCGGTGGTTCCATTCACGCGGCGGAAATTCTCAATGAAGCCACAGCGCGCAAGCCTCTGCGCTTGAAGTCGCGCCCTGACGGCGAAAACCCGATTGATCCTTCACTCCATGGGAGTCACCCGATGAATCCGTATGCCCCCCCCAAACGCATTGGTTCTTTCCACCCGCCGCGCCGCACTCTGATGGGTCCCGGTCCGACGGAAATCCATCCGCGCGTCCTGACGACCATGTCGCAACCCGCCGTGGGTTACCTGGACCCGGTCTTTGTCGACATGATGGAAGAACTGAAGATGTTGCTCCGTTATGTCTACCAGACCAAGAACCCGTTGACGTTCCCGGTTTCCGGGCCCGGCTCCGTGGGCATGGAGCATTGCTTCGTCAATCTGGTCCGTCCCGGGGACAAAGTCATTGTTTGCCGCAATGGTGTGTTCGGCGGGCGCATGATCGAGAACGTTGAGCGTTGCGGCGGTACTCCGGTGATCGTCGAGCATGAGTGGGGCGAGCCGGTCGATCCCCAAAAACTCGAAGATGCACTGAAAAAGAATCCGGACGTACGCGTGGTGGCATTTGTTCACGCCGAGACTTCGACCGGCGTGCTCTCCGATGCCAAGACTCTGGTCGAAGTCGCGCACAAGCACGATGCCCTGACCATCGTGGACGCCGTGACCTCGCTCGGCGGCAGCCCGGTGCTGGTGGACGAGTGGAACATTGATGCGGCGTATTCCGCCAGCCAGAAATGTCTGTCCTGCACGCCGGGGCTCTCCCCTGTTACCTTTTCGGAGCGCGTGGTTGAGCATGTCAAATCACGCAAGGACAAGATCCGTTCCTGGTTCATGGACATGAACCTGCTGCTCGGCTACTGGGGCGAGACGACGCGGACCTACCACCACACGGCGCCGACCAACTCCCTGTTCGCACTGCACGAGGCGCTGTTGCTGATCCGCGAAGAAGGACTTGAAAATGCCTGGGCCCGCGTCCGTCGTGACCACATCGCGCTGAAAGCCGGTCTCGAGGCGATGGGGCTGAAGTTTTTCGTGAAAGAGGGCTACCAGATACCGCAGATGAATGCCGCGGTCTGTCCGGAAGGCGTCAACGAAGCCGAGGTGCGCAAGCGCCTGCTCAATGAATTCGGTCTCGAAATCGGTGCCGGCCTGGGCCCGCTGGCCGGCAAGATCTGGCGCTTCGGTCTGATGGGCTACTCCTGCCGTCCGGCCAACGTGATGCTCTGCCTGTCGGCGCTCGGTTCCGTGCTCGACGATATGGGCTATCCGGTGCATGTCGGCGATGCGGAAGCAGCGGCTCACGCGGCCTATGCCTCCATGCACGCCAATGAAGCGCAGGCGCGCAAGCGCAAGGCGCCAGCCAAAGCAGCCTGATCCGTTTCGTTTCCGGTGATGAACAAGGGCCGCTTCCGCGGCCCTTGTTCATTTGATCGGGATTATCAGCGTGGCCAGCCCCAGCAGCAGGCCCATGCTGACCACATCTGTCGCCGTTGTCAGGAAAATGCTCGAGGCCGTTGCGGGGTCAAATCCGAAGCGCTTCAGTGTCAGGGGCACGAGCGCGCCGCAGACGCCGCTCGCCACACAGCTGCCAACCAGCGCCACCCACACCACCAGACTCAGCAGCAAAGCATGCGGATTGTGCTGCCATGTGGCCACGACAAACATGCCCAGCGCCGCGACGAAGCCGGTGAAGGCGCCGTTGAGCGCCCCGAGCGACGCTTCCTTGATGACCAGCGACCGCTCGGCACCGGCTTTCAGTTCACCGAGTGTCATGCCGCGCAATGTGACGGCCAACGCCTGACAGCCGGTATTGCCGGATTGACCGGCGAGCACCGGCAGGAACAGTGCGAGGATGACCAGTCGGTCGACCGTTCCCTGGAACAGCGCAACCACAGCGCCGGCGACGAAGGCCGTCGCCAGATTGACCTGAAGCCAGGGGTGACGCATTTTGAAGCTGCCGGACAGCGGCGTTGCCAGCCTTTCCTCCTTCTCGACACCGACCAGGCTACCGGCCTGCGCGGTGATTTCGAAGGCCTGTTCCTCAAACAGCGCCTGACCGCGAACCAGGCCGAGGAGTTTTCCTTCGGCATCACAAACCGGGTAAACCGGATAGTGGCGATCCAGGGTTGCCTTCATCGCGTCGGCCAGCGCCATTCCGGGAGTCAGCGAAAAGGCATCGCGCAGCATGACCGATTCCAGCGTGGCGTCATCTGCCGCGAACAGCAGATCGCGCATGGTCACGAGGCCGAGCATCCGGCCATCGTCGCCGGTGACATAGCCGTAACTGATGAAGGCGCTGCGCACCAGTGTGCGCATTTCCTCAACGGTTTGCCGCACGGTCATGTCCGGACGGAAGACCGCACGGGCCGGCTCCATCATGCGTCCTATCTGTCCTTCACCGAAACGCTGATTGGTTTGCCACTGTGCAGCCACCACGGGTGCAACCGCATGCATCACGCCATCGACAAGACCGCCGGGCAACAGCGCGAGAACGTCCTGCGCATGCGCCGGTGGCAGATCCTGCAGTGCTTCAGCAATGCGGGTCGCGGGAAACTCGGCCAGCAGGTCCGCGGCTTCGCCCGGTGAGCGGGCTTTGGCTTCACGGACCAACTGCGCCCGGTCCCAGACGGAGATGTCTTCTTCAGCGCTACGGGTGGAATTCACGCCAGCCTCCTGTCGTTCTGATCGCGTGGCCCCCGGCCGGTTTGCCGGTGCCGCGCGGCAGTATAGCCACAGACAGGCGCCGGCGGCGACTTTGCCGGATTACAGGCCCAAACGCTGCCAGATCGTGCTGGTGAGTCCGGCCTGGTTCATTGTGTAGAAATGCAGTCCCGGTGCGCCTTGGCTCAGGAGATCGTCGCACAGTCGTGTGACCACATCGAGGCCGAACGCCTGGATGGAGGCCGCATCGTCTGCGAAACCCTCCAGCTTTTTCCGCATCCAGCGCGGTATCTCGGCGCCGCAGGCATCGGAAAACCGCGCAAGCTGGGAAAACCGCCCGATCGGCATGATCCCGGGGACGACGGGAATGGCGATGCCCATGGCCTCGCATTCCTCGACAAAATGGAAGTAGCAATCGGCATTATAGAAATACTGCGTGATGGCCGAATCGGCGCCCGCCTCGACCTTGCGCTTGAAATTGAGCAGGTCGTCACGCGCGCTTCTCGCCTGCGGGTGGTATTCCGGATAGGCCGCCACTTCAATCTGGAACTGCGATCCGAATTCACCGCGTATGAAGGCCACCAGTTCATTGGCATAATGAAAATCGCCGGCGAATGCGGTGCCGGACGGCAGGTCGCCGCGCAACGCCACCAGATGGCGGATGCCGTTCTGGCGATACTGCTCGAGAATGTCGCGCAGTTCCTGTTTCGATGAACCGATGCAGGAAATATGCGGCGCGGCTTCATGTCCTGCGGCGCGTAATGCCTGCACCGCCTTCAGCGTCCGTTCGCGGGTGGAGCCGCCGGCGCCGTAAGTGACCGAAAAGAACTTCGGTTTGAGCTGTGCGAGCTGTTTCGCCGTCGCCGCCAGCTTGACGGCACCCTCTTCAGTATTGGGCGGGAAAAACTCGAAACTGAATGTGCGTGCCAGCTTCCGTTGGGATTCCATGTGATGTCTCCGGCAGCGGCACGGCAGCCAGGCTTTCTGTGCCGCCGCCCGCTGACATGGCTGCGGTTAGTAGCGATAGTGCTCCGGCTTGAACGGGCCATCCACCGGCATATGCAGGTATTCAGCCTGCCGTTCGCTCAGCACTGTCAATTCGACCCCGAGCTTCTTCAGATGCAAGCGGGCCACTTTCTCGTCGAGATGCTTGGGCAGCACATACACCTTGTTCTCGTATTTATTGCCCTGGGTGAAGAGTTCGATCTGGGCAAGAGTCTGGTTGGTGAAGGAATTCGACATCACGAATGACGGGTGTCCGGTGCCGCAACCGAGATTCACCAGACGACCTTCCGCCAGGATGATGATGCGCTTGCCGTCCGGGAATATCACGTGATCCACCTGCGGCTTGATGTTTTCCCATTTGTACTGCTTGAGGCTGGCGATATCGATTTCCGAATCGAAGTGGCCGATATTGCACACGATGCTGTTATGACGCATGCGCTTCATGTGATCATGAGTGATCACGCTGAGATTGCCGGTTGCAGTGACGAAAATGTCGGCCTTGTCGGCGGCATAGTCCATGGTGACGACGCGGAATCCTTCCATCGCCGCCTGCAGTGCGCAGATCGGATCAACCTCGGTCACCCACACCTGGGCTGACAGCGCTCGCAGCGCTTCCGCGCTACCTTTGCCCACATCGCCGTATCCGCAAACCACAGCGATCTTGCCGGCCACCATTACGTCAGTGGCGCGTTTGATCGCGTCCACCAGTGACTCGCGGCAGCCGTAGAGATTGTCGAATTTCGATTTGGTGACCGAGTCATTGACGTTGATTGCCGGGAAGGGGAGACGGCCATCTTTCTGCATCTGGTAGAGCCGGTGTACGCCGGTCGTGGTCTCTTCGGTAACACCCCGGATGTTTTTTTCGATGTTGGAGTAGTACCCGGGTTTTTCCTTGAGGCGCTTGCGCATCGCGGCGAACAGGACGACTTCCTCTTCATTGGTGCCGTCGGGCGGCAGGGTCTTGTTGCGCTCGTGCTGTGCGCCCAGTGTCACCAGCAGCGTGGCGTCGCCGCCGTCGTCCAGGATCATGTTGGGGGTGCCGCCATCGGTCCATTCCAGGATCTTGTGGGTGTATTCCCAGTAGTCTTCCAGCGACTCGCCCTTGTAGGCGAACACGGGTATGCCCCGCGCGGCGATTGCGGCGGCGGCATGGTCCTGGGTCGAGAAGATGTTGCACGACGCCCAGCGGATGTCGGCGCCCAGCTCAGCCAGCGTTTCGATCAGCACGGCGGTCTGGATGGTCATGTGCAGTGAACCGGCAATGCGCGCGCCCTTCAGCGGCTGCTTGCCCTTGTATTCTTCGCGGATCGCCATCAGGCCGGGCATTTCGGTCTCGGCAATGGCGATTTCCTTGCGGCCGAAATCGGCCTGGTTGATGTCGGCGACTTTGTAGTCGGCGGCTTTGGCGTTCATAAGTACTGCTCCTGTGAAGATACGGGCGCCGTTGCCAGCGTGGCCTCCCGAGCCTGGCCGGTGCGGCTTCGAGCCGGTCCGGTCGCAGCGCCCCTCGGGGGTACGCATCGTAAAGAAGAAAAACAAAAAAAAGCGCCCGCACCGTGTCCGGTGCGAGCGCCGTTGAATCTTGCTGAGCCTGGCCGGTAACGGGGAGAACCCCTGCCGGTCGCAACGCTCCTCAGCGGGTCGGATTATAACTGAAATCCGTAATCCGAATTCGTGGAGGTATGTGCTTCGCGAAGGCTGGCGCAGTGAGCCGGGCGGGGCAAATTGCCGCGCTGGAAAATACAATCTACTATCCCGCGATGATGACAGCACATGCCACGGCATTCATTCTCCTGGCGTTTGTCGCTTTGCCGACGTTTGGCGCAGCAGGACCTCTGTCATGGCCGATCAATTGCCGGGTCGGCGAAAACTGCCAGCTTGGCCTGCCGGACATTGACGGCGATGGGAAGGCGGCCGATTGCCGTCGCGCCGGGTATCGCGGACATGAGGGTACCGATATCGGGATTTCGCCCGCACAGATGTCAGCGGGAATGGACGTTTACGCAGCGGCAGACGGTGTTGTGCAGTGGGTATTCGACGGCAAGTTCGATGGTTGTCCGTCCAAGCACCCGGATTGCGGGCGTCCGGGGACACCCGCCCCCGGAGCGAATAGCGGCTATATGGTTTGCACATCTTCCGGCCCCTGGTGCCGTGATGGCAAAGGGGCATGTTATTGGTGTTTCGCGGGGGGGCAATGTGGTGGTGATCCGTCATTTCGGTATCCCGGGTGTATTCGCGACCCGATACGATCATTTCCGGACAGGTTCGATAACAGTAAAGCCCGGGCAACGGGTCAGCCGGGGCCAGGTATTAGGGAAGGTCGGCAGCGCAGGGAGGTCCTCTGGGCCTCACCTGCATTTCGAGGTCTGGGGCAGTACCTGGTACGAACCCGTGGATCCTTGGTCGGGTGTTTGCAGTCCGAGGCGCGGGGCGTCGCTATGGCAGCGGCCGGAGGCTCCGTGGATCCGTTAAGGTAGATATCGATGGGTCTTCCGGTTCAGCGCAAAAAAAAGCGCCGGACTATGCCGGCGCTTTTTTCCCGAGCTGAGATGATTACTTGATGCCCGCTTCAGATTTGAGTGCTGCTGCTTTGTCCGTGTGTTCCCAGCTGAATTCCGGTTCGTCGCGTCCGAAGTGGCCATAGGCCGCGGTCTTGGTGTAGATCGGGCGAAGAAGGTCCAGTGACTGGATGATGCCTTTCGGTCGCAGATCAAAGTGCTTCTCGACCAGTGCGCCGATCTTGTCATCGCTGATCTTGCCGGTGCCGAAGGTGTCGACCAGCACGCTGACCGGACGCGCGACGCCGATGGCGTAGGCAACCTGAATTTCACATTTGCTGGCGAGGCCTGCGGCGACGATGTTTTTCGCGACGTAGCGAGCGGCGTAGGCAGCCGAGCGGTCCACTTTCGACGGATCCTTCCCTGAGAACGCACCGCCGCCGTGGCGTGAATAGCCGCCGTAGGTGTCGACGATGATCTTGCGGCCGGTGAGGCCGGTGTCGCCCTGCGGGCCGCCGATGACAAAGCGGCCGGTGGGGTTGATCAGGTATTTGGTGTCCTTGGTGATCATGTTCTTCGGCAGCACCGGCTTGCATACCTGCTCGATGATCGCCTCGGTCAGTTCCTTGTGGCCGATGTCTTCGCGGTGCTGGGTCGAGATCACCACGGTATCGATGTGGTGCGGTTTGCCGTCGACGTAGCGCACTGACACCTGCGACTTCGCGTCCGGACGGGCCCAGGGCAGGCGGCCGTCGCGGCGCAGCTCAGCGTGACGCTCCATCAGGCGGTGCGAGTAATAGATCGGCATCGGCATCAGCTGGGGGGTTTCGTCACAGGCGAATCCGAACATCAAGCCCTGGTCGCCGGCGCCCTGGTCGAGATCGAGGCCCTTGCCTTCGTCCACGCCTTGCGCGATGTCGGGCGACTGCTGGTCGTAACACACCAGGACGCCGCAGCTCTTGTAGTCAAAGCCGATGTCGGAGTCGGTGTAGCCGATCTGTTTGATCACCTTGCGCGCGACTTGCGCGTAGTCGACGCGTGCAGAGGTGGTGACCTGGCCGGCGAGCACGACGAGGCCGGTGTGGGTCATGGTTTCGGCGGCGACACGGCCGAACTTGTCCTGCTCGATGATGGCATCCAGCACAGCATCGGAAATGGCATCCGCAATCTTGTCGGGGTGGCCTTCGGACACGGACTCGGAAGTGAAGAGAAAATCGCTCATGGGCAGTATTTTTTCAGTTCAGGTTGGAGAAAGGGATCGTTCGCAGGGGTAACCGTTCCGCGGACCACCCAGCAAAAAGGCCGGTAGAATAGCACAAAACCCCTGATTTTTAATGAAATTTCCCCATTGAAGCAGCTTCTGGTTTTCATCATGCGGCTGGCCGCACGCATGCCCTTGTCGTGGCTGCATTTTTTTGGCTCAGTCATCGGGCGTGCCGTGTATGCGTGTTCTCCGGGATATGCGCGCCGGTTTCGCGAAAATCTGGCGGCTAGCGGCATTGCCGGTGAGAAAGACATGCCCCGGCTGTTGCAGGACGGCATTGCCGAAGCCGGCAAAGGGGTGACGGAAGTCGCGAAAGTCTGGTTCGGTGGAGAATCTTTTGTCAGTGATCAGGTCCGTTGCGATGACCTTGCTGTCCTGGAGCCGGCGCTGGCGGCGGGCAAGGGCGTCATCTTTCTGACCCCGCATCTGGGCTGTTTCGAAGTTTCGGCGCTTTTCGGGGCGCAACGCATGCCGATTACGGTGTTGTACCGGCCGCCCCGGATTGCCGTACTGGAATCCGTGATGCAGGCGGGACGCAGTCGCCGGCAGGCCTGCCTGGCGCCGGCGAATGTGCAGGGAGTCCGCCGCCTGCTGAAAGCGCTCAGGCGCGGAGAAGCCGTGGGGATTTTGCCCGATCAGGTGCCGGGTTTCGGCGAGGGTGAATGGGCACCGTTTTTCGGGCGGCCCGCGTACACCATGACACTGGTATCGCGGTTACAGGCGATGACCGGCGCCGCGGTGATCATGGCGGTTGCCGAACGGCTGCCGCAAGGCCGCGGCTATCACCTGCACCTGCAGGCGGTGCCGGATCGTCCGCTTGACGCGGTCGCCGTCAATCGTGCGGTCGAAGCTGCTGTCAGGTCCTGCCCCGCACAGTATTTCTGGGGCTACAACCGGTACAAGGCGCCGGCCGGTGTGGCGCCGCCGGACCCTGAACAATGACGCGGCTCGGCCTCGGCCTGCTCTGGCTGATTCACTGGCTGCCTTTGCCGGTGCAGGCGCTCATCGGGCAGATGGCGGGGGCCCTGCTGTATGTGCTGGCGCGCGAGCGGCGCCATGTCGTGCTGACTAACCTGCGCTGCTGTTTCCCTGACAAAACGCCGGATGAACGACAGCGCATTGCGCGCCGCCATTTCGCGGCGTTTGCGCGCAGCCTGATCGAGCACGGCATCTTGTGGTGGGGCAGCGCCGGGCGGGTGCGGCGGTTGGTTCGCATCGAGGGCATCGAACACTGGCAAGCGGTGCGCGACCGGCCGGTGATCTGGCTGGTACCGCATTTTGTCGGACTCGATATGGGGGCAGTGCGGTTGACGGCGGACTATCCATTTGTGGCGATGTACAGCCGGCAGAAAAATCCCGTATTCGATGCGGTGCTCTACCGGGGGCGTACCCGCCTCGGCCCGTCGCTGATGGTGTCGCGTCAGGAGGGCCTGCGCCCGGTGGCGCGTGCGATGAAAAACGGAATGCCCTTCTATTATCTGCCGGACATGGACTATGGCCCGCGCGACTCGGTGTTCGTGCCGTTTTTCGGCATGCCCGCCGCTACCATCACCGGGTTGTCGCGGATTGCTGCGCTGACCGGCGCGGTCGTGCTGCCCGCGGTGACGACCCAGTTGCCGGGCGGGCAAGGTTATGTGCTGCGTTTTTATCCCGCGTGGACGCATTTCCCGGGCGACGACCCGGTGGCGGATGCGCGGCGCATGAATGCGTTTATAGAAGACCGCGTGCGCGAGATGCCGGAGCAGTATTACTGGGTGCACAAGCGCTTCAAGACGCGTCCGCCGGGAGAGGCTGGTGTCTACTGAGATCGCGGCAATCGATCCGCTGATGCCCGCTGATGCCGAGGCGGTATCGCGCCTGGCCCGGGAGATCTGGCACCGTCACTACCCCGGAATCATCCCGCTTGCACAGATAGACTACATGCTGCAGCAGCGGTACGATCCGGCACTCATCCGTGCGGAACTCGCCGGCGGTGAAAGATGGTGGTACAAGTTGACCGTATGCCATGCCATCCGCGGGTACATGGCACTGGAGAAAGCCGGCGCGAACACGATGAAAATTGACAAGTTGTATGTGCATCCGGACGAGCAGCGGCAGGGTTATGGCGGGCGTTTCGTGGGCCATGCCGCGGTGCAGGCGGGCGACAGGAATTGCCGCAGGCTGCTGCTGGCAGTGAATCGCCACAATGCACAGGCGATTGCGGCGTACCGCAAATACGGATTCCGCGTGTGCGAGACGGCAGTGACGTCCATCGGCGGCGGCTTCGTGATGGATGATTACCTGATGGAGAAGACTCTGTGAGCGGGTTTGTGAACCCTGAGGCGGCAGCGTGCTGCGCCCTGCTGAAGGCAGTGAAGACGATCGCGGTGGTCGGTTTGTCTCCTAACCGCGAGCGGCCGAGCTATCACGTTGCGCAGGAAATGCAGGCGTTCGGATTCCGCGTGATTCCGGTGCATCCCGCGGCCCGGGAGATCCTCGGTGAGCGGGTTTACCCCGCGCTGAAGGACATTCCGGAGAAAATTGATCTCGTCGATGTATTCCGCAGTGCTGAATTCATCGACGGCGTGGTCGATGAATGTCTCGCGCTGGGGCTGAAGGCCATCTGGATCCAGGAGGGCATCGTCAATGAGCCGGCCGCATTGCGCGCGCAGGCAGGCGGCATGACGGTGGTCATGGATCGCTGCCTCTATCGTGACTACCGCGATTTCTGCCGCTGATGAAACTCGAATTCACCAAGATGCACGGCCTCGGCAACGATTTTGTCGTGATCGATGCCACGCGGTCGCCGGCTGATCTGACGCCGGCGCAACTGCGATTCATCGCTGATCGTCACCTCGGCGTGGGCTGCGACCAGATTCTGCAGGTGGAGCCGGCCCGTACGGCGGATACGGATTTTTACTACCGCATATTCAATGCCGATGGCGGCGAAGTGGAGCAGTGCGGCAACGGTGCCCGCTGTTTCGTGCGTTACGTGCATGATCGCGGTCTGACTTCGAAAACCGACATCCGGGTGGGCACCTTGGGCGGTGTGATCGCGCCGCGGCTCGAAGCGAATGGCGAGGTGACGGTCAATATGGGCGTGCCGGAGTTCGAGCCGGCACGGATTCCCTTCGACGCGCCGCGGCAGGCGCCGCACTATGATTTGGCGATAGGGAAAAAAACCATAAAAATCAATGCATTATCGATGGGTAATCCGCATGCGGTGCAACTGGTCGACGACCTTGATACCGCAGCTGTAGCGGAGGACGGGCCGCTCATCGAAGCGCATCCGCGGTTTCCGCAGCGGGTGAATGCCGGCTTCATGCAAATACTGTCACGGGATCACATTCGACTGCGGGTCTATGAGCGCGGGGCCGGCGAAACGCTGGCCTGCGGCACCGGTGCCTGCGCTGCGGTCGTCGCCGGCATCGGTCGCGGCCTGCTCGACTATCGCGTGCGTGTGTCTACGCTGGGTGGTGACCTCGTAATATCATGGCGGGGTGCGGGGCAGCCGGTAATGATGACGGGCCCGGCCGTGACGGTCTATACCGGCGAGATGCTGTTGCCGGACTGAATTGAAAACGATGACAGAGGAAGGACTGACCCTGCATGAACGCTGATGACGTTGCGGCATATCTGAAGACTCACCCAGAATTCTTCGAGCGTTATGCCGAAGCGATTGCGGACCTCACGATCCCGCATCCGCACGGTGGCCGCACGATCTCCATCAGTGAGCGCCAGATACTGACGCTGCGCGAACGCTGCAAGCAGCTCGAGGGCAAGCTGGGTGAAATGATCCAGTTCGGCGAGGAAAACGACGGGATCAGCGAGAAAGTGCATCGCCTTGCGCTTGCACTGCTGGCGGCCGCGGATGCCGCCGCGGTGACCCATGCCGCGACCTTCAACCTGCGCGAGGATTTCGCGGTACCTCACATCGCCCTGTCAGTGTGGAGTAATGACAGCGAACCTTCCGCGGAAACCCGTGCCTTCGTATCGGCGCTACTGCACCCGCATTGCGGTCCGCTGGCGATGGCCGATACCGCTGTCCTGTTCGGCGAGGCGGCGCCATTGCTGAAATCTTTTGCGTATGTGCCTCTGCGCGGACAGGACGGCCTGCTCGGTGTACTGGCGATGGCCAGCGAGGATGCGCAACGCTTCTATCCGGAGATGGGAACGCTGTATCTGGCACGGATAGGCGAACTGGTGGCCGCGGCACTGCGGCGCGTGACCGGAGCGCCGTGACCCGCGTGCGGGACGACAAGCCGGTGTCTGCAGCGGCGACAGACGGCGGTCCGCTCCTGCAGGGCTATCTGGATTACCTTGCGCATGAGAAGCGCCTCGCCGCCCACACGGTGCACGCCTACCGTCGGGACGTCGAATCACTCATGACGCTTGCGGAGGGGCGGCCGCTGTTGCGGCTGACGCCGCACGAAATCCGGCGCTTCATCGCGCAACTGCATGGGCGCGGCCTCGACGGTCGCAGCCTTGCGCGTCAGCTCTCCGCCTGGCGCGGCTTTTACCGGTATCTAGCACGGGATCATGGTGCCGGCAGCAATCCCTGCGTCGGTGTGCGTGCGCCAAAAAGCGCGAAGCGGCTGCCGCAGGCGCTGTCCCCGGACGAGGCACAAACCCTGGTCGAATTGCCGGCCGGCGATGATCTCGCTTCACGTGATCGCGCGATGCTGGAGCTGTTCTATTCCTCCGGGCTGCGGCTGGCAGAGCTGGCGGCGCTGGCGCCGGCCGATGTGAATCTCGCCGACGCCACAGTGACGGTGACCGGCAAGGGCAGCAAAACCCGTGTGCTGCCAGTCGGCAGTCACGCGATCGCGGCGCTGAAGGACTGGCTGGGTGAACGTGCGGGTATCGCCGGTCTGGACCCGCATGCACTCTTCGTGTCGCGCACCGGCCGACGTCTCGGTGTACGGGCGATCCAGTCGCGGGTGCACCGCCGGGCGCAGGAGCAGGGCGTGAGCACGCGTGTGCACCCGCACATGCTGCGGCACTCGTTTGCATCGCATGTGCTGCAATCCAGCAGTGACTTGCGCGCAGTGCAGGAAATGCTGGGGCATGCGAGCATCTCTACCACGCAGGTGTATACCCAACTCGACTTCCAGCATCTGGCGAAGATTTATGATGCTGCCCATCCCCGGGCAAAGCGAAAAAGCTGAGGCTTCGGCCTTGGCACCGGCCCGGCTTCCCGTATTCAAGAAAAGATTGCCCGTCATGCCTGTACTCACGCTGAAACCCGGCCGCGAAAAATCACTGAAGCGACACCATCCGTGGATTTTTTCCGGTGCCATTGCCCGGGTCGATGGCGAGCCGCAGGCCGGCGACACTGTTGAAGTTCGCGCGGCAGACGGCGGTTTTCTGGCGTTGGCTGCCTACAGCCCTGCGTCGCAGATACGTGCGCGGGTCTGGCGCTGGACCCCGGGCCCGGTTGACGATGCGTTCCTCACCATGACCGTGCGCGCGGCGGCCGGCCGCCGCGAGACGCTTGCTGCTGCAGCGGACTGCAACGCGCAGCGTCTCATTCATGGCGAGTCCGACGGTTTGCCCGGCGTGGTGGCCGACCGCTTCGGTGACCATGTCGTGGTGCAGTTACTGGCCGCCGGTGCGGAGCGCTGGCGGGACGCCATCGGTGCAGCGCTACTCGCGCTGCCCGGTGTGCGCGGCGTGTCCGAACGTTCGGATGCGGATGTGCGTGAGCTCGAAGGACTCGCCGCGCGCAATGCCCATCTCTGCGGCGAGACCCCGTCCGGTCCGTTGCCGGTGGTGGAGCACGGTCTGCACTATGCCATCGACGCTGGCGCCGGTCACAAGACCGGCTTTTATCTCGACCAGCGCGACAACCGTCTTCTGCTGCGACACTTGGCCGCAGGGCGTACTGTGCTCGATGCTTTCTGTTATCAGGGCGGCTTTGCACTGAATGCGCTGGCCGGTGGGGCGTCGGCGGTGACAGCCATCGACAGCTCTGCGCCTGCGCTGGCAATCGCACGGACAAATGCGACGCGTAACGGGCTGGCGGGGGTCGATTGGCGGGAAGCAGATGTTTTCCAGCTGCTACGGCAGTTTCGCAATGAAGGGCGTCGTTTCGACATGATTGTGCTCGATCCGCCCAAGCTGGCCCCTACCGCGGCGCATGCAGAGAAAGCGGCGCGTGCCTACAAGGATGCCAACCTGCTCGGATTCAAGCTGCTCAATCCCGGCGGGCGCTTGATGACCTTTTCCTGTTCCGGCGGTGTCAGTGCCGACCTGTTCCAGAAGATCGTCGCGGGCGCTGCGCTGGATGCCGGTGTGGATGCGCGCATCGAGGCCTGGCTTCATGCTGCGCCCGACCATCCGGTCGCTCTGCACTTCCCGGAAGGCGAGTACCTGAAAGGCCTGCTATTGCGCGCCGGATGACGGATGCCGCGGACAGCACGGCGGCACTTTGTCGACGCCCCCCGGATTCCACGGATTGCAGCGCAGGATGCGACGGATCATGAGCCAGGAGCCGCGCAAGGCGCCATGGACTTCGATGGCCTCGCGGGCATAGGCGGAACAGGTCGGATAGAAGCGGCACTGCGTCCCGAAAAAAGGCGACAGCAGCAGCCGGTAGACGTCGATCAGGGCGATCAGCAGGCGTTTCATCTACCGGCAGTATACGGCTGCGCCCCCCCGGCTTTGAATCACGGACGGTTGACGCGGTTTCCGGCAGCGCCGGGGCTGGAAGGCGGCGGCGGAATGCCGCACACTATCCGCCGCCGGCTGGTGCCGGAGTTTTATCCAAAGTCATCGTTTTCAGGAACGTTGTCCATGTTCACCATCGACCAGCTCGAACATGTTTATGCCGGTGACCCGGTAATGCGAATCGACCAATGGCATGCGGCGCAGGGCGAGCAGTGGCTGCTGACGGGTTCTTCCGGCAGCGGTAAGACCACGCTGTTGCATGTACTGGCCGGCATTCTGCGACCATCGTCGGGACGCGTAACCGTGGCAGGAGAAGATCTGCTGGCCTTGAGCGGTCCGGCGCTGGACCGTTTCCGCGGCAGGGAAATCGGGATTGTGTTGCAGCGTTTACATCTGATCGCCAGTCTCAGTGTGGGGCAGAATCTTGCGCTGGCACAGTCCCTGGCCGGGCTGCCTGTCGACAAGGCCCGAATCGAGGCCGTGCTTGAATCACTGGATCTGGCCGGCAAGGCCGATGCAAGACCGCATCAGCTGTCTTTCGGTCAGGCCCAGCGTGTGGCGGTGGCACGCGCGGTGGTCAATCGGCCGAAATTGCTGCTTGCCGATGAGCCGACCTCCAATCTGGATGATGTGCGCTGCGAACAGGTTCTCGGGTTGTTGCAGGCGCAGGCACGTGCCTGCGGGGCAACGCTGCTGATCGCTACGCACGACGGGCGTCTCAAGCCGCATCTTTCCATGCAGCGGGCATTGGCGGTGCAGCCATGACACTGGCCACACTCAGCTTCAGTTACCTGCGCGCCCGCTGGCTGTCGACGCTCCTCAATGTCGCCCTGCTTGCGCTCGGTGTCGCCACCATCGTGGTGCTGTTGCTGGCGACGGCGCAGCTGGAGGACCGCATGCAGCGTGACGCCAGGGGTATTGATCTGGTCGTGGGTGCGAAGGGCAGTCCCATGCAGATCATCCTGTCGGCGATCTATCACCTTGATGTGCCGACCGGCAACATCAGTTACAAAGGTGCACAGGAACTCGCGCGGCACCGCATGGTGCGCAGCGTGATCCCGCTGGCGCTGGGGGACAGTTATCGCGGCTTTCGCATCGTCGGATCGGTGCCGGCCTATCTGGATCTGTATGGTGCCGGGCTGGCCTCGGGGCGTCGCTGGGAGAAGCCGCTGGAGGTGGTGATCGGCGCTGATGTGGCCGCGCGAACCGGGTTGTCGGTCGGCGCCAGTTTTGCCGGCGCACATGGCATCGGTGATCGCACCGGGGATGCGCATGACAGTCATCCGTACCGGGTGGTCGGCGTATTGGCGCGTTCCGGGACGGTGCTCGACCGGCTGGTGATTACCGGCTATGCCAGTGTCTGGGCCGTGCACGCCGAGCACCACGGCATTGACCATATCGAGGATATAGAGAAAACCCTGCACGATGACCAGAAGGAGTTCACCGCGCTGCTGGTGCAGTATGCGTCACCGCTGGCTGCAGCGATGCTGCCGCGCTATGTGAACAGCAACAGCGACATGCAGGCTGCTTCTCCCGCCTACGAAACGGCCAGGCTGTTTTCGATTGTCGGTGTGGGCGTCGATGTGCTCCGCGCTTTTGCGCTCGTGCTGATACTCGGTGCAGGACTCAGTGTGTTTATTGCGCTATACAATGCCCTTCAGGAGCGTCGCTATGATCTCGCGATCATGCGGACACTGGGGGCGGGCCCCGGTACCCTGTTGCGACTGATGCTGTTCGAGAGTGCCCTGCTCGCGCTCGCCGGCACGCTCGCCGGGTTGGTGCTCGGTCATGTGATGACGGAAGTGCTTGGACAGGCACTCAAGGCGGCCCAGCAGTTGAGCGTGACGGGTTGGGCATGGGAGCCGGCGGAGTGGTGGCTACTGCTGTTGGCCGTCGGCCTTGGGCTGCTGGCCGGCATCATCCCGGCGTGGCGCGCCTACCGAACGGATATTGCGGCAACGCTGGCCCGCGGCTAGGTTGCGGACCGCCGCAGTATTGACGGGATTTTCTCAGGAGATTGATCATGCAGCGAATAGGTATTCTGGCAATCGTGATGATGGTATCCGGCGTCACCGCTCTGCCGGTGCTGGCTCAGGGCAAGCACAATGAGAAGCCGCACGGAAAAGCGGAGGTGGCCAAGGACATTGCCAACCACAAGGCGATGGCCGAGGCTCATCTCAACGCCGCGAAATGCTTCGAGGCCGGCAAGACCGAGAAGGAATGTCACAGCCAGTTGGCGAAAGATTGCAAAGGACTGGCAATCGGGAAATACTGCGGGATGAAGCATCAGCATTAAGCAGCCGCTGAGGCGAGGTTTATTTCGTAAATAATTGATTTTATTGGATAAAATCATGAGCGTGCGAACAATATTGTCTGCCGCCCTGTTGATGGCGATGGCATTGGCCAGCGCTGCGCAAGGATTCAGCGGCAAGGAATCAAAGGACCTGATGCGCAGCCCGATGGGCGCGGACGGTAATCTGCCGCCCTCACCGTATGCGCAGAAGCCGCTGCCCGAAATCAAAGGCGTTGTGTCGTGGAAGTCGCTAGCCGACGTCAAGACGGTAAAGCGCAAAAACGGTTTCGCGCCCGAGTTTTCGAAAAGCGTCACATCGCTCAACAAGACCGAGGTGCGTCTTCAGGGCTTCATGATGCCGCTCGAGATGGGTGACAAGCAGAAGCGATTTTTGCTGGTGGCCTTGCCGCCGACCTGTTCCTATTGCCTGCCGGGCGGACCGGAGCAGATGGTCGAAGTCCAGGCAAAGACAGCGGTCAAGTACGGCTTCGAGCCGATCGTCGTCGCGGGAAAGTTTTCGGTGCTGCAGGACGACCCGATGGGCTTGTTCTACCGCCTGACTGACGCGGTGCCGGTTACCCGGTAACGGCTGCGCTGATGCTGCGATTCCATTTCCGTCACTGGCTGCTGCGCGCGCGATGGTTGCGTCTGGCGCTGGTCGCTTTGCTGTTGACGGCGCAGCAGGGCGCGCTGGTCCACGCGGTTGTGCATGCGGCGGAATCCGGCCACGCCTCCGATCCTGTCGTACACGGGTATGTCGCACAGGATGCGCATTCTGGTGACTTGCATGGTCATGGGGGCGAGGAACGTTCACGCCAGCTGTCGGCGCAGTGCGCTTTCGATCTGTTGTTCACCCAGGTTCTCGGTCTGGCGCATGGTCACGCGCCGGTATTGCCGGCGCCTGCCGGCATCGCTGCTCGACCGGCTTCGACGGTGGTGCTTGCCGCTGGCCGGTCCGCTGTCGTCCCCTACGACGCTCACGCCCCACCTCTACTCTCCTGAAGCACCGCCGGTGGACTGACGGTCTGCCGGCCATCGATTCCTTTGATCCGGCAAGCGGGCGCCCGATATGGCGCCGGCTTGCCTGTACGCATTCTTCAGGAGAACCCCATGAAACACGGATTCCTGGTGATGGCGGGCATCGCGACGGCCGCACAGGCCGCGCTGGTGCAGGCGCAATCACCCGACCACAAGCCGGTGACGCTGCCCGAAGTCACCGTGACCGGCAATCCCCTCGGCAGTGAACTGTTCGAGCAGACAGTACCGGCTTCGGTTCTGCAGGGCGATGCCCTGTTCCGCCAGCGCCAGTCGACGCTGGGCGAAACGCTGAACGGTTTGCCCGGTGTCAGCTCGACCTACTTCGGACCCAATGCGAGCCGGCCGGTGATTCGCGGGCTGGAAGGCGATCGCATCCGGCTGTTGCAGAACGGCGCTGGCATGCATGATGCCTCGTCGGTGAGTTACGACCACGCGGTGGCCTTGGATCCGCTGGTGATCGAGCGCGCCGAGGTTGTGCGCGGGCCGGCGGCGCTGTTCTACGGCGGCAGCGCAGTGGGCGGCGTAGTGAACGTCATCGACAATCGCATTCCAGTGGCACCGATAGAAGGCATCAGCGGCCGTGCGGAATCGCGCTTCGGAGGCGCGCAGCGTGAAAAGGCGAGCGGATTGCTGCTCGAGGGCGGCAACGGCAGCATTGCCCTGCATGCCGATGTCTATACGAGAGATACCGACGACCTGAAAATCAAGGGCTTTGCGCGATCGGCGCGGCTGCGGGCGACATCACCCCAGGCGAACGAGGCCTTCGGTACGTTGCCCAACAGCGCATCGAAATCGTCCGGCGGCGCCTTCGGTGTTTCGCGCACTTGGGCGGACGGCTACGTTGGCGTCTCCCATGCCGGATTTGATTCCACCTATGGCACGGTGGCTGAACCCAATGTGACCATCGACATGCAGAGCAATCGCTGGGATCTCGCCGGCGAAGTGCGCGGCATCGACTCAGCCGTGACTGCTGTGAAATTCAAGGGCAGCGCCACCGACTACAAGCATGTCGAACTCGACGCCGGCGTGCCGGCGACCCGCTTTCGCAACAAAGGGCAGGACTGGCATGGCGAAGCGCGGCATCGCCGGGTCGGGGCGCTGGAGGGCGCCTTTGGCATGCAATGGTCGAAGTCGGAGTTCTCGGCGCTCGGAGCAGAGGCCTTCGTGCCGCCGACCAGCACCGACAGCAAGGCCGGCTTCCTGTTTGAAGAACTGGCGCTGGGTGCCTGGAAACTCAGTGTCGGCGGCCGTCATGAAATGACCGATGTCAGCAGTCAGGGCGGCAATGGTGTGGGTCAGCCGCGATTCAATCCGGCACAGACCCGTTCATTCAATGCCAACAGCGGCGCACTGGGTGCTGTGTTCGCGCTGACGCCGGCATGGAGCGTGGCGGCCAATGCGGCCTACACCGAGCGTGCGCCGACATTCTACGAACTGTTTGCCAATGGGCCACATGCGGCTACCGGGGCATTCGAGGTCGGCGATGCGACGTTGGGCAAGGAAAAGTCGAAAGCCATAGACCTTGCGCTGCGCATGAAATCGGGTGCGCATCGCGGCAGCATCAGCGTGTTCCAGAACCGCTTCACCAACTTCGTCACGCTGTTCGGGACCGGCAACACGCGCG
>Ga0129336_10000451_pt1 | contig 23997 bp, 26 predicted proteins | sample CPB6_02_DNA_FD_96878 | JGI IMG/M metagenome (GOLD analysis project Ga0129336, IMG submission 96878) | Freshwater to marine salinity gradient microbial communities from Chesapeake Bay, USA - CPBay_Sum_0.6_0.2_DNA | ecosystem: Environmental > Aquatic > Marine > Coastal | place: USA: Chesapeake... | reverse complement strand
GATGCAGAAAAGACAATGGCATATGTTGCTAGAGTGTCTAACCCTAGTAACCAAGATAACGAAAACTATGCAGGGCTATTGCGTTATTGCATTAAGCATAATCATTGGTCTGTGTTTGAGCAAGCTCATATGACACTGGAGATTGAAACCTCTCGTGGCATCGCAGCTCAGATTTTGCGTCACCGTTCATTTACATTCCAAGAGTTTTCCCAACGCTATGCTGATGCTAATCTGTTGACAGGCGATATTCCTGTGCCAGAGTTGCGTCGCCAAGATGAAAAGAATCGCCAGAATTCTACTGATGACCTTGAAGGATATCTGAAACTTATTCTTGAAACAGAAATTCAAGAGCACTTCATCCGCTCCAACAACCTCTACAAGCGTCTCCTAGAGGCGGGAGTGGCAAAGGAGTGTGCAAGGTTTGTGCTGCCTCTGGCGACCACTACACGCCTTTACATGACAGGCTCATGCAGGTCATGGATACATTACATTGATTTGCGCTCCGCACATGGCACACAGAAAGAGCACATGCAAATTGCCAAAGCGTGTCGTGAAGTATTTAAACAACAATTTCCCACAGTATCTGAAGCACTAGGTTGGACAAATGAAGAATAAAAAACCAGACATATCAGAATTACATAAACAATTTGAAGAGGTTACTTCTGACCAAGCAAAAATTTCTTCTGTCGAACAAAACAAAATTAGATTTCCGTATGAAGTTTTAATTTCGGTGGATAGGGGATGGATTCCTTGTGCTATATTAGAAGTGGATACAGAAAAAGAATTGGCTAAAGTGGCATTTTATCATCCAGATCATGCTGGGTGGATGGAAACATGTCAAGGTGGTGTATTCGATGAAGTCGTAGAAATGTGGAGAGTAAGGGTGAGAGAATAATATGCACTATGCATTTCCATATAATTTTGTTTACTGGGAAAAAGTAAATTCTCATAAAGAAATAAAAGAAAAATATTATAATAATATTTTAGATACTCAAAATAATTTAAAAAAAAATAATGAATGGGTGGGTGAATTAAAAACAAGTTACAATAATCCTTCTTTAAATGAATTTTTATATGAAGATTATTTTACTTCTAATGTAATTTGGCCTTACTTCGATAATATGTTAGTTGAAATGAGAGAAAATATCCCTCTCCCTGTAGAGTCTTACATATCATGCAGTTGGTATAACTTATATAATCCTGGAGATTTTCAAGAAACTCATCAACATGATAAAAACTATGCACGTATACGTGATAAAATACATGTCAATGCATATTGTGGGATATACTTATTACATCTTGAAGAAACAAATAAAACTATTTTTTACGAAGAACCACCAATCCCATGCAGCTTAGATAACTCTGGTGTCAATTTTAATACTGATTTTTTAGAAGAAGGTAGTATAATTTTCTTTCCATCGGGACTTTCTCATTATGTCTTACCTGCGAAAGCAAAAAGGTGTACTATATCTTTTAATATAACTTCAGTATATCCTAATACACATATAGCATCTTAAAAAATTATGTATTACGAATGTGACCTTAATGGCACCCCAGTTGCCTGTCAAATCATTGAGTGGGATAAGGTTACTGGTCAGTGTCTTGTTGAATATACTGACCAGATTGGACTCTTGCGTATTTGGGTAGATGGTGATAGAATCAAGGAGAGAACACCTCTCCTAGAAATTTCTCAATGAATATCTTTTATCTCAGTTACGACCCACGCACCTGTGCCGCCGAGCATTGCGATAAGCATGTAGTGAAGATGATTGTTGAGTATGCTCAACTTCTTTCTACCGCTCATCGTGTGCTTGACGGCATTCCTTATACAGAGAAGTCGCCTAAAGGCAAGACAGTAAAACGTTATCGCCTTGACAAACCACGCGAAGACATTTTATACAAAGCATGTCATATTAATCACCCATCTAATATATGGGTCCGTGAGTCACGCTCACACTATCGTTGGTTGTTTGATTTATTTCAACATTGTTGTGTAGAATATACACGACGCTATAGAAACTATCACAGCACGGAGAGTTTGATTAGTTACTTATGGGTAGCTCCATTCAATATTAAAGATGCTGGGTGGACAGATCCACCCCCTGCGATGCCAGATATATATAAAGTGCCTGGTAATTCTATCCAGTCATATCGTAACTACTATATTGGAGAGAAAGTTTCCTTTGCGAAATGGAAATCTCCTGCCACTATTCCCTCATGGTTTATTGAAGATGCCAACTTACAAATTCAAAGATAATAACACAGGTGAAGAGTTTGAGAAGTGGATGTATATGGCAGAAAGAGAACCTTATCTTGCTGCTAATCCACACATCTCTCAGATGCCAACACTTTTGCATTCAGTTTCTGAGATTGGAAACTGGCAAAATAAAACATCGAGCGATTGGAAATCAATTATCAACCGCGCCGCTAATGTACCTGGATCAAATGTAGAGAGACTGTAAATTATGCCTGTGAAAACTAGAAAGAAAACTGGTGCCGTTGTGCCTCCTGGTATGAGTTTGAAGCAAATGAAAAGGAAGAAACCTGTTAATTCTGAATTGCTTACAGACATTGAACCCCTTACAGAAAATCAAAAGAGATACTTTGAAGAGTATGCAAAAGGTAAAAACATGTTTGGTTACGGGTGCGCTGGCACTGGTAAAACATTCATCGCTTTATATCTCGCACTCAAGGATGTTCTCAATGAGAATACCCCTTATGAGAAAATCTATATCGTCCGCTCACTGGTAGCGACCCGCGAGATTGGTTTCCTTCCTGGCGACCATGAAGACAAGTCATCTCTTTACCAAATTCCCTACAAGAATATGGTAAAATATATGTTTGAGATGCCAAGCGATGATGAATTTGATAAACTGTATTACAATCTCAAGGCACAGGAAACCATTTCTTTCTGGTCAACATCTTTTATTCGTGGCACCACACTAGACAACTGCATCATTCTCATTGATGAGATGCAGAATCTCAACTTCCACGAGTTAGATTCAATTATCACTCGCGTCGGTCAGGACTCTAAGATTATCTTCTCTGGTGATGTTAGACAGTCAGACCTTATTAAAACACATGAGCGCAATGGTATCATTGACTTCATGCGTATCATTGAAACTATGGAAGAGTTTTCCACAGTTGAATTCCAAATCGAAGACATCGTACGTAGCGGATTGGTCCGTAGTTATCTCATTAGTAAAACAAACTTAGGACTGTAGAATGCTTTTTCATCATTTGCCTTTGACTCCAATCGAATTGATTGCCGAAACTGTCGATGGTCGCAGGGTATATCCTGTGCCATCTGGCGGTAAGTATCCATCAATTACTACTGTGCTCTCTTGCAATCCAGAGAAGAAAGCTGGTATAATGAAGTGGAGACAAAGAGTAGGAGAAGAAAAAGCAAATAGAATCTCTAACCGTGCTGCCTCTCGCGGCACGGCATTTCATTCTATCGTTGAAGATTACCTAAATAATAGATACGATGAAACTAAATTCAAGGACAAGCACTTGCCCTTGATGATGTTTAAGAATGCTAAGCCAACACTAAACAGAATCAATAACATCTACGCACAAGAAGCGGCATTATACTCAGACGAGTTGGAAATTGCAGGGCGCGTTGATTGTATTGCAGAGTTTGATGGAGAGTTATCTATCATCGACTTCAAAACATCTGCTGAAGAAAAAAAGCTAGAGTGGATTGAAGATTATCTTATTCAAGAAACAGCATATGCATGTATGCTGTATGAAAGATACAAATTAAAAGTTAATAAAATTGTTACTATCATCGCTTGTGAAAGCGGAGACACTCAGGTGTTTGTAGAAACACCAAAGAAGATTTATCTTCAAAAATTAATCGGGTACATAGACGAGTATAAAAAAACCTATGACTAAAGGAGAAATATTAGAGGACAAGTTTATGACTAGTGCAAAATTCTCACAGGAAGTGGAGAAGATTGCATCACATAATGATATGAATTATATTGATGCTATTCTACACTATTGTGATATCAATAATATTGAGGTGGAAACGGTATCAAAACTTATTACTAAACCTCTAAAAGAAAAACTAAAGTTTGATGCTCAAAAATTAAACTTCATCAAGAAAACATCTCGCGCAAAATTAATGTTGGTATGACTGACTTTTTTGATTCCGATATTGTCCGTGAAGAAGCACGGGAAATGGAACGTCTTCAGATGGAAGCAATGGAGCTGACTCTCTCATCTCCATTTCAAAAATCTAAAGAAGATCAACTGAATTATATTCACACCGTAAGGTCATTAGTTGAGAAGCAGCAGATCTTCTACATGCGACTAAAACTCTCAGACGATCCTCGTGCTGTCGAAATGTGTGAGCAGATCGAGCAGGGTGCTAAGATGCTCTACGGTTGGTGGGAGACTGCTGACGTGCTCTCCCTGATGCGTGAGATGCTCTCCAAGCTGGACCAGTTTGAGAAGGAGATAGAGGCAGAGGGTTGACGCCGCCCCTCTGCCGTGTTATGATGTATCCGTGGCAGGCGTCACACAGACCAAATCCAAATTAATCCGAGGTAATCCTATGTCTTTTGCTGACCTTAAGCGTAAGTCACAAAACAATTTCGCAACTCTTACTAAAGAGTTGGAGAAAGCAAACTCTTCTTCCAGTGCTGATGAGCGATTCTGGAAACCATCAGTCGATGCTGCTGGCAACGGGTTTGCTGTCATTCGTTTCCTGCCCGCGCCCGAGGGTGAAGATGTGCCCTGGGCAAAACTGTATAGTCATGCCTTCCAAGGTCCAGGTGGTTGGTATATTGAAAACTCTCTGACCACCATCGGTGGCAAAGATCCTGTTGGTGAGATCAATCGTCGCCTCTGGAATAGCGGCAGCGATGCTGATAAAGAAACTGCTCGTAAGCAGAAGCGCAAACTGTCCTACTATGCTAACATCTATGTGGTGAGCGATAAAGCAAACCCTGAGAATGAAGGTAAAGTATTTCTGTATAAGTTTGGTAAGAAGATCTTCGACAAAATCATGGCTGCCATGCAACCTGAGTTTGAAGACGAAACTCCTATCAACCCGTTTGATATGTGGGAAGGTGCTAACTTCAAACTGAAGATTACTAACGTTGCTGGTTATTGGAATTACGACAAGTCTGAGTTTGCTGCTCCTGCTGCACTCTCTGCTGATGATTCTCAACTGGAAAGCATCTGGAAGTCGGAGCATTCTCTTGCTGCTTTCACTGCTGCTGATAACTTCAAGTCTTATGAAGAGTTGGAAGAGCGCCTGAATCTGGTGCTGGGTGTCACTCAAACTCCTGCTGCTGCTCGTGCGAAGGTTGCTCGTCCTACTCTTGATGAAGAGATTGAGGATGAGGAATTCACTGCTCCTGCTCCCCGCCGTGAACCTGCCCTGCCTAAGGTTGCAGTCGCTGCTGGTGTTGATGAGGATGAAGATGATGCTCTCAGTTACTTCGCTCGCCTCGCTGAGGAAGACTGAAACCAAAATCCATAGATAAAAACCTTTTGGGCGGAAAAAAAATCCGCCCATTTTTTTGTGTAAAAAAGTTTAGACCCCTGATTTTTTTAATTGACTATCGACGTAGTTAGTTGAGCGTGAGTAGAAACTTTGCTCCTTGAAATCTCTCACAAACTGTTGAATGTATCTGTCTTTTAATAGATAGATTTCTCTCTTTGATTCGTTTTCTCTGATAGCTTGATCAAGATTAGTGACAGCAGTTGTTATATTACTACCAGCAATTTGTGTATAAACTAGGTTGGGTGTAGATTGATTCAAATACACATATGGTCTTCCTACAAATGCTTGATCTACTGTCAGACCACCCTCTAACACAACCTGACCCTCTTGGTTTTTTAATTCTTTTGTCTCGTAATGATGTATTGAGTCTGGATTATCAACTAAGTCTCTTAGTTGCCACTCAGATAGAGGCCAATCGAAGTATGGATTGATTATATTATTAGTCAAAGCAATTACCCAATCATAATTAGGTGTGCCATATGTTTTCTCTGAAAGTAAATCTAAACGATCTCCCTCTACAATAGCATAACGCTTGAAGAATACCGAATAACTAAACTTATCCTCATCTATTTTAAAGCGACGAAAGAAATTTTTAGCAACCACATAATCTGATTGAGAGAAAGGAAACTTAACTGGTTTCTCGTCGTATTGTATGTCTGGTGTGAGTGAAAAATACATTAGAATGTTGCTCCGCTATCTCTAATTTCATCACCATAAACCATTTTGGTTTCTTGGAAACTGATTCTGATGGTTGTTGCAACTGGTGAACCATCTGGCAATCTTGCCCAAGCTCCATCGGGAGTATATGATACATTGAAATCTGTAATCACACTTGGTTTGAATTGAGAAACCCACTCGCTAGGTGCTCCACCACGCATGAAAGTTACGTCAACAATATCAGGGACAGATACAAAAGAAGCAGATTTATCTTCTGATACAGCACCGAATTTTGGTAGAGTTCCTACTTTAAATTTCTGTATGATACTTTTGATAGTTTGTGCTTCTTTTAAATTTCTAGGTGCCATTTTAAATGAGAGAGAAAAGTTTCTCATTTTTGGTCCGCGATAAAGCACCTCAGTATTTGGGTTTAATATTTGACCAGTTGATGCTGCAAATACATCGTTGGTTGTGAGAGATCCGAAGTTAGTTTGTCCTAGTATTTCTCCAATTGCAGTTGCAACTACAGTGCCTTTTGATATAGCATTTTCAGTCATTGTTGTCATAGATTGAAGAGCTTCTTTTCCAGCTCCTCCAATATTACCAGCAGATGCTTTTCCAAACATTCCCAATGCAGTCCTTGCTGCTAAACTCAAATCCATGTCTTGCCAGTTGGCTCCATATTGTGCTTCAATATCTTCTGGCATATACAGTTGTATAGTTCCTTTGTGCTCACCCAATGATGTGACAGAGCTATTATAATCTGATAGCAAAGCATCATTACTAGTATTTGTAGCAACTTGATTGCTAAATGGTGCTTTATACTTATAAAAATTAAACAATACCCAATCGGTATCAGACCCTATTCTTTCTTGTGGGTATCTTAAATTAGTTTCCTGTGGTCCTGTTGTACCTGCTCCACTGCTTCCTGCTGGTATCATTCTACGTCCTCGATGTCTTCTGGTTTGCCATAACCTTTGATGATTCTTTTTGCTCTGAATTTAGTATAGAATTTTTCATTGGTTTCTTTCCACACATCAGCAGATTTGTATGGAAACTTTTGACCATTTTTATCTCTAACGAAACTTTCAACAGGTAGGGCGATAGATGTTTCCCATTCAGAAGATGCTAAGTCTAAAAGAAATCCATCGATGTGGTCTGTTATATATTTATGGATGATGCAGGTAGGTACATTAATTTTATCATCCATCAAGTCTTGTATAATTTTCAATCTTTTATTTGGGTGTACATAATGTAAATTAGCAGCAATGAAGTGGTCACTGTTTGCTCGTATCACATATGCTAAAGGAAATTGATCGTAGTATGGAAGATACTTCATCTTTGCTTTGTATTCAAAGAGAAATAGTCTTCCTTGTCTTGCATACCTTCTTAATTCATTTGTATCTTGATTCTCTTCCACCTGCACTCTGTCTCTTCTCTCTTCCTTGACAGTTTTTTCTGGGTGTGCTTTGTATTCCAGTGCCATTTTTTTCACAGTCTGTCGATACCACGACCATGTTTTCTCTTCACCTCCAGTAAGTTTCTGGACACGCTCAAAGAGAGTCTCGTAGTTTTTACCACCAGACTTACTATCTTTGCCGAATCCTTTTGCCATGTTAGACTCCTAAGTGATCTTCTGTCAGTATTAGAAACTCCATGCGTCTATCCTCACACCATTCTTTAGCTGCTTCCCACTTCGCCATGTTTTTATAGTAGGATAATACTTTATCTTTATAAATTTTTGTTTGTTTTTTCTGTGGGTCTGGTGGTATCGTTTGCTTCTTTGGTTTAATTTCAATTAGATACTTCTTTATCTCACCTGTTTTCGTTTGTATTTTGATATAGAAATCAACATAGTAACGATGCACCCTACCATCAATAGGTGAGCGATACGGTATCACACATTCTTCACTACCCCACTGCAACACACTGGGATTTCTATCACAGAATACCATAAACTTTCTTTCCCAAAGAGACCGATAGATTATGTTAGTCGGATTCCCTTTGTATTTCTGTGGATTTTCAGGTCTATACTTCCCAGAGTATGCCATAAATAATATATAGTATCCCGTAGGTATTTATAGATGGCAGAAAGACCATTTGCAGTTTCTTCTGGCAAAACAAGTATCAATGGTTTTCTTGGAGGACTTGCTAATAGTGGCAGTGCCGCTATGTCCAATACTTATGAGGTTAGATTTGATTTTTCTGGAAAAGATTTGTTGCAAGAAAAACTTAGTGGTGCTGGATTTAGTTCTTTTGCGGAGTCGGATCGTGCTTTGGCGTATGATATGCTCACGCTTCTGTGTGAAGAGGCATCTCTTCCTGGGGTGATGGCAAATACTGGACAAACAACTGGCGTTTATATGGGTGAAGGTCAGGTAAATTATCCACACACTAGATCTTTTCAGGACATAACTTTAGGATGGACTTGCGATGCTAATTTACTTCCTCTCAAATTTCTCAATACATGGATGGGTGTAATTTTCAGAGACACTGAAGGGTCTAATACTGAGAGAGGTAGAGGCGGAAGATTGGGTGCTTACACTGTTGCATATCCAGATGAATATCAATGCGAAATAATTATTAAAAAAGCGGAAAGAAATTCTACAGATACTCTTGGCAGAGTAGCTGGACTATATAGATTACACGATGCTTGGCCATATTCTATTCAAAGCACACCAGTATCCTATGGTGCTTCAACATTGTTGAAAGTAACTGCATCTTTTTATTATAGAAGATGGGATTTCCAAATTAATCGAGTCGGAAAAACAAATTAATTAAGATATAAATTATGGCATTACCAAAACCCCCAGTCCCAACCTATGAATTGGAATTACCTTCAACAGGTAAGACAATTAAATACAGACCATTCTTAGTGAAGGAAGAAAAACTTCTTCTGATTGCTACAGAGTCAGGTGACGATAAGCAAATGAGAGATGCTATCGTTGAAATTCTCAAGTCGTGTATTCTCACACGAGGAATTAAAGTAGAAGATCTTTCGATGTTTGATTTGGAATATGTTTTTCTAAACATCCGTGCCAAGTCAGTTGGTGAATTAGTTGAAATGATTTTCACTGCGAAGGATGATAATGAAACTAAACTTCCTTATACATTAAACCTTGAGGAAGTTGAGTGTATCAAACCAGAGGGACACAATAGAAAGGTAACTCTTTCTGATACCAGTGGATTGATTATGAAGTATCCCAGCATGGAGCAGTTTATTACATCACAAATTCTACAGAAAGAGCAATCAACTGAAGAAGTATTTGATGAGATTATTAATTGCGTGGAACAGATTTATGATGGTGAAGAAGTGTGGGAAGCAAAGACCACACCAAAGAAAGAGATTAAAGAATATCTAGAGGGTTTAACCAGCAAACAGTTTGAATCTATTCAACAGTTTTTTGCTACTATGCCCAAGGTATCACATACATTTACTTTAACCAATCCCAATACAGGGGTTGAATCTGAATATACTATTGAGGGACTTACCAATTTTTTCGGATAAGTCTCTTCCATGAAACTCTTGCAAATTTCTATCAGACTAATTTTAATCTGATGTATTTTCATAAGTTTTCTCTTACTGAATTGGAAGAGATGATGCCATGGGAAAGGGAAGTGTATGTTACTATGTTGATGAATCATCTAGAAGAAGAGAGACAGAAACAACAGCAACAGCAGTTTAAATGAATTTACCACAACCGCCAGAAGGAGTATTAAATCCAAAGATGCCTTGGAGTAGGATTAATCCTAACTCTAGGTTGTGGTTGATTTTAAAATCAAAATTAACTGGTAGAAGACAGGGAGATGAAAGCTATACTTCATATGTAAATCTTTCTGATGCAGATGCCGATAGGTTAATTGCCAACATAAAAAAAGATCCAAGAGGTTATCCCTCTTTGGATCAGGAAAGTGGCACTCCTATACAGTGGATGGAGAGGCAAAGATTATATCAGGAGTGGTTGGTAGAAGCATATCTCAACAATCCATTTGAAGAACCAGTAAGCGAAAAGATTGTTGAGCAAACTACTGAAATATTAGTAGAAGCACAAGAAGAAATTCAGGAGGCAGAAACTAAAGAAGAAGTTTCTGAGATTCTTGAAGATAAGATAGACATCTTAGAAGACATTCAGGAGAAGATTGCTCCTCCCCCCACAGAGAATAAGATTCCTGATCCTTGGGAAGGTAGTGAAACTGTTCCTACGCCTCAGACTCAGAAAACTGATAAGAAAAAGAAGAAGAAAAAGAAACCTAAGTCTAAGAAAAAACCTACTACTCCTCCTAGTAGTCCGCCACCTAAACCACCTAAGAGATCTTTTGCATCTAAGTTTGGTGGCGGTGTTAAAGGAGTTGCCAAGGTAATAGGGAAAAAAACACTCAACTTCATGGAGAAGGGTGGTCCAGTTGGACAAAATATGGGCCCATCGGTTCTTCGTGCTGGTGCATGGATAGGAAATAAAATATCAAAAGCATTTGAAGATGCTAAGAAAGAAAAAGAAAGAGCTCTTAAAGCAGAAGCAAATGGTGCGGAGATACCACCAGAAGTAAAGGAGAAAGGATACTTCCTTAAGAAGTCTTTGGGGTATCAGTTTGGTGGCAAAGTATTAGACCAAACGGTTGGCACATTCTTTGAAAACATACCATCTAAACAGTCAAGTAAGAAGGCAGGTTTCGGTGACAAGTTTGACTACGGAGATGGAGACCCTAAGAATAAGAAACAACAGTCAGAGATAAAAGATTTAGCAACTGGATTTAGAAATGTAACTAAGTCTCTCAGTGGAATCAATAAGAGAATGGGTGACTTGATTCAGACTATGAGTAAGTTGGTTGGAGAAACTTCACGAGTAGCTGATACACTAGAGGGAATACAAAATGCTATTGCCAAGTCTATAGATGTTGAAATAGATTCTGGGTCTTCGGATGATGAAGCACAACAAGCAACAGGTGATATCAATATACCTGACATTGATTTAAGTGGATTGATGTCAAAAGAAGGTGATGGATTAGATTGGTTTGATATGTTGTTTGCCGCTGATGATGCAAGAGATATTGCTAAGAGAATAAAGGGAGGCGGGGAAAGAAATACCACAAGAAGAGGTGGTCCAAAAATAACTGGTGATGTGCCGAAGAGAAATAGATTCAAATTCCCATCATTTCCTGGCAGAAGATTTAAATTTGCAGAAGGCACTGCTGGTGTAGCATCTCCAGTAAGAGCAATGATTGGTGAAGCAGGTCCAGAAATGGTTACTGGGTCTCCTAGAAAGTTTGCTGAAGGTGGAGCTTTGCGAGGTGCTGGTAGTAATATTCTTGCTACTGGTCTTGGTGCCACTGGAAATTTAATGAAGAAGGTGCAACCATTTGCTAATCTGTTTGCAGCACCATTCCAAGTAGTTGGATCTTGGATTTCTACAACGCTTTCTAATTTAGTGAGTGTTGCTGGACCTTTTAGTGGTGTAATTGCAAAGATATTCTCTCCACTGATGGGAGGACTTGCTACTATATTTGGATTGAATCAAGGAGCATTTGCTGCTGAAATTAATTCAGCTGCAATGACGGAGAAGCAAGGTGCGAATGAATTGTCTAGATTCTTTGCCAACTTCTTTAAATTATTTGGCATCAATATTGGTGGTGATGAAGAGAAGAATGATGATGATAGTGATGCCGAAGACTTTGATATTAAAGATGGCCCTGTGTATGAAAAAGGCGCTTCAATTGCTAAAATTTTACAGTCTAGATTAGGAATCAAAGACTATCAAGCTGCTGCTATTGTCGGCAACATGATACAAGAAAGTGGTCTTCAACCAGATGTTTTGGAAGGTAGCAAGAAGGGCACTTTACAAGACGCGATGAATAAGGGAGCAGGATATTCTTATCCACAATGGACCATTCCATCTAGACAGCAGGGTTTTGCTAAGTATATGGAATCAAAAGGTCATGATTGGAAGACTAAACCAGCAACAGATGACCTTGCTCTTGGATATGTTATTGAAGAGTTTCCAACATATGATAGCGGAAATGTTTTCAAAAATTCAAAAGACATAGCATCTGCATCTAACTGGGTATTGAAAAATTATGAAGGACCAGCAGTACAAGATGCAAAAGAGAAACAAGAAAGAGTAAATGACTCTGCTTCTGTGTTGGCGAAGATGGCGAGGGGTGGTATCGTATCTGCTGCAGCAAGTTTTTCTAATAAGGTCAAGGGTTTATATCAAATATCTGGACCTGATACAGGATATATTATTCCAAAAGAATACACTGGAGGAGAAACATTTATAGGTCATGGTGAGGAATTACTTGCACATTTAGGAAATAAAATGTTGATTGCTCCTATACAAAATAAAGAGTATGATATTTACAAAGATCCAGCAAGAGCATACAATAGATATGAACAAATAGGAAGACAATCTGGCGTTGAAGTTTCTGGTGGTTTTAATCTTGTAGATTTTGTGGATAGAGTTATATTCGGACCACCACATAAAGGACCATCGAATGTTAGATATCAGTCTGGTCCTAGAGATGCTATTGAAGCAATAGGTGGAAAATATTATGCTCCTTATGGACCAGACTCATCATTCAAACCAGTAAGAGGAGCATCATTACCTGAGGGTCAAGTTGTGCCGCTACCTATACCTAAAGATACTGTCACTGGCACAGTTGGATCTACGGTTGCTGTGATACAACCAATGGTGCAAATACAATATGTGCCTGGTCCTGTGCAAACAGTAATACAAGAAGTTCCAGCAAACATACATGCAGCTGCCAAAGCTCTGTATGATAGAGTGTATTACTCATCTGTGTCCTAAATATCAGGAGGTAGGTAGATAGAATGGCAGCAGGAACATCCACACCAATTCCAGCAGGGCAAGGACCAAGCGTATTAGGCATTGCTATGTCTATTGGTGCGAAGATTCGTGATGCGGCAGAAGATGCTAAGGAGCAGAGAGAAAAAGCAGCAGAGAAAGGAGAGACACCTAAGAAAGGGTCATTATTTAAATCTGCATTGGCAAATAAATTCAATCCAATTAAATCCAAGAAGGCAAAATCTAATTGGGCAAAGCAATTTGATTGGAATAAAACAACCAAGAGTGACCAGCAAGTTAAACCGCCTACAGGAGATGGAGGTGGCGGAGAAGGTAAAGCAAAACTAAAAGAGTTTATTGCTGGTGGATTCACGGCTATTCTAAAAGACACTGGTATGATGGTGTCTAAACTTGATGGCGTTAAGATGATGGCAGGTGAAAATCTGTCAGAAGTTACCAGAGCATCTAGCACACTGACAGTTATCAAAGATAGTATTGATGCACAAACTGAGTTAAGACGAAGAGCATTAGATGAAGCTAAGTTTGCCAGAGCAGAAAAGAAACTAGAAAAAACTAAAGATGTCGCTGGCGTTTCTGATGCTAAGAAACCAGAAGACAAGGGTGGCGGTAAAGGTGGAGAAGATGGAGGTGGTGGGGGACCATGGGATTGGATACTTGGTGCTCTTGGCATAGCAGATTTATTAGATAACTTTTTGCCAGGAATAAAAAAATTAAATCCATTTAAAAAATCTCCAGTAACACAGGGTAAAGGAGGAAAACCATCTGGTCCTAGAATGCCTGGCACTGGACCAAAAGTTACAACTAGTGGCGGTGCTCCTGCAGCAAAGCAACCATGGTGGAAAAAGATGTTACCATTTGCAGATGATGCTGCAAAGGGTGGTGTTAAAGCAGGAGCAAAAGGTGCTGGAGGATTACTTGGTAGATTACTTCCAGGAGCACAAACTGCTTTGGGTATTGGATTGGCAGCAAAATCTTTTGCTGAAGGTGATGCTATTGGTGGTGCATTAAATCTTGGAAGTGCTCTGCCTGGTCCACTGGGATGGGCATTCTTGGCAGCTAGTTTAGGTAGAGATACCTTTGCTCCAGGACTAGGCAACAAAGAATTAGGACAAGCGTTCAGCACCCCAGGTTTAACGCCAGAACAAACATCTGGAATGTCTGGTCTCGAAAGAGGAATGCTAGACATATCCACTCCTTCATTATTCTCTGAAGGTGGCATAGTCCCATCATCAGTACCACCATCCCCCGTTTCTCCAATGGCAGAAGGGGGAATCAAACCAGGAATGTATGACAATCCAACTAAAGGAATCTTATCACCTGGGCAGAGTGTCATACCATTGAATCGTAGTGAAGGCAAAGCGATGTTTGGTAAGTCAGCGGCAACAAGCCCTGGCGAAACTGCTATGGATACTGTTGGTGCTATGATACTTGGCGTGTCTGCTGGCATGTTAGGCAAGACTGACAGCGGAAGTGTGGGCGATCAAGTGAGACAAAATATTAGAAAAGCATCTAAAGAATTTGGTATTTCTAATCTCACATTTACATCTGCTCTTGGTAGAGCACAATTTAAAAAAGTTGATGTGAATAAAGATGCCAAAGATTTTATGAAATCATTATTTGGTAATATAAAAATTGGTGGTGGCGGATCTGGCGGTGGTAAAGGAGGTAATGGCAATAAAGATAAACCACCTGGCGCTGACCTAGAAAATACAGGTGTTAAAAATGAAATTGATTTGTCATCGGGGAAAGGTGCTGTGCAATTTACCGATGGGTTTGATCCTACTGGCACTAAATTAGGTAGAGGGAGACCACACATGGGTCAAGATATTGGCACAGGTGGTGAGAAAGGGTGGTATGTTGCTATGAAAAAAACAGGTAAGGTAACTTATTCTGGATTTGAACCAGGGGGCGGAAATTCTGTTTATATAAACACAGGTGGTGGAGTTGAGTATAGATTTATGCACTTGAAAGATCCGTCACCATTAAAAGAGGGACAAGATTATAATGGAGAAACAATCGGGGAGATTGGAAACACTGGTAGAAGTAGTGGAGAGCATTTACACTTTGAAAAATTAGTTAATGGAAAACATGTTGATCCTAAGAATGATGCTGATGCACTGCTTGATATTGGTAAGGAAACTATTAAAAATTTTAGACCACGAGCGGCAAGACCACCAGTAGTCACGACACCAAACAAAGCAGATCCTGGCACGCAACAAGCTTCTCTACCAACTGGAGATGTTACGCCACTCTCTATACCAGCACAGGATGGTGGGTCTTTTAATTTATTCAACCCATTTACATGGGGGCAAATGTTAAAAGCTGGAGATGCAGCAAGGCAAGGAAAAGGACCAACATATCAATCAACTCCATTAGGTAATGCATTAAATCGTAATGCAGAGTTAGCAAGATTGATGCAAGAATCTAGAGGACATGCCGCAGGTGGCCCTATGGATTCAAGACGAGCTCATGCTGCTAAATTAAAAGCACAGAGAGCATCACAGCAACGCTCCAGATTGGGTGTGCAGAGAGTAAATGGTCGTTGGGTCAATATGGGCGTCAGTGACCAGGCAGTTGGTAGAAATCCATGGTGGCAAGTTTGGAATAAGAAAGGTGCAACTGCTGAGAGAAAAGCAAAGCAGGAAAAATTAGCGGCACAACTTGCTGAGAGATTAAATAGACAGGAAGCAGCAAAGTTAAAACCAAAACCAAGACCATCACCAGCGGCACCAGGGAGAGCACCAGCATCAGCAGGTGGCACGAGACCATCAGCAGCAGCTGCACCATCATCCCCATCTACAGCAGCGGTGGTAGCACCACCAGTTACTTCTTCGGTGCCATCAGCAACCGCCAGCGGGTCATTTGGATCTGCTGTGCCAGCAGGCAAATTTAAAGCAATGGCATTTGCTGACTTCTTATATCCAGACTTAGTATAATACCATGGCACAAAACGCAAGACAATTTACAGTAGATTCTATTATCTTGACATCAGTTGATAATAGAAGTTTTGATATTACGCAATTGGTATTAGAATTTTCAATCTTTGAAAGTATAAACAATCCTTATATCTTAGCGGAAATTCTTATAGAAGATACAACTGCTAATGTCTTAGCTGGACTGCCTATACAGGGTAGAGAAGAAATTGTTTTTAATTTAAAGACAGAAACATTTTCCCAAACTACTTATACTTACAGATTAAATGTAAGTAGCATTGATGTGAGAACTAATTCTGGTAGGCAGCAAGTTTATCAACTTGGATTGATGAGTTACACTGGAATGGTTAATGAAGGTGTGAGAATAGGTGGAATACTGGAGGGATCTAATGATGAGATTGTTAAGAAAATACTATCTGAAACATTGAAAACTAATAAGAGAGTTGATACTGAGCCAGCAATGTTTAGACAGAAATGGTTACCTTCTTTGAAGAGACCATTCGATTTCATTTATCAGTTAGCTCCTATCACTATATCTGCAGCAACTCCAGGTGGTAGTAAAGCATCAACTAATTCCTCCACACCATCTCCTAGCGGGGTGCCGTCAATTGATACGACAAAACTAACCAAGTTATCTGGCACTGCAGGATACTTATTCTATGAAACACATGACGCTTATGTGTTTAAATCTTTAGATTATCTTTGCTCATCTAATGAAGCACCGTATGGTGGTGAAGCACCAAAATATACTTATTCATATAAGATTGCAAACACTGAAGGAGCAGAAAGTCAAACTCACCTTAGTATATTAGAATATAATTTTGCAAATGAATTGAATATTTTAAAACAATTGAGAGAAGGATTTTATTCTACCGTGTGTGTTTTCTTCGATGTAAATAGTTGCACCTATGAAGAAAACATTTATAAGATAGAAGATACTTATAGAGATATGGCACATCTTGGATCTGTAACCGAGATTCCCTTTGGACAGAAGCAATTAGCTGGGTCCGCTACTCGTATCATGACACAGATGGTCAATCATGAATTATTTCATGATACAAAATCAACTGCGGGTAAAGATGACGCCACTTACAAAGATGTTTATAAGTATTCTATTGCTCAGTCGAATGCAAGATATAAATTAGCTACAAATCAGACGATAAATATTGTAGTCCCTCCAAATCTTACCATAAGAGCAGGTGATAAATTGGAATTGTTATTGCCAAACATGACAGATGATAACGACAGAAAAACAAATCCTTACGACGAAGAGCATAGCGGAAACTATTTAATTAAAGATATAGGATATAACTTTATTATGAGAGGGTCACAACCTCGCACTGGCACTACGAATATTTCTCTTGTGAGGGATTCATTTGGAAGGAAAAATACTGCAAGTAAGGTAAAGAAGTAGTATGGAAAACATTAATAAACATATTGAGCATGATAGGAGAATTGCCGAAGATGCCATGGCATCTTCACAATCAAGAAGACATGCTGAGGAAGAGTTAGAAGCTTTAGAAAGGTATCAAGAAAGACATCCAGAAGATGATCACGATCCAACGCCACTAGAATTATTCTGTGATGCAAATCCAAGTGCTTTAGAGTGTAGAATTTATGAAGACTGATTATGGCATTTGAAAGTTACGGCAGACCTACTAATTTTGTAGGTAAAGATGGTTTCCATTGGTGGGTTGGTCAGATTGAAAAGACTGACGAAAATGATAAAAACTCTAATCGTTTTAAGGTTAGAATTGTAGGGCATCATCTTGCTGATTGCGAGAGTGCTGGTAGCGATGCTTTGCCTTGGGCAAATACCGTAGCTCCAACCACTACTCCTTTTAGTGCTGCAGGTGGCGTAACAACAAAATTAAAATGGGGTGATTGGGTTATCGGATTCTTTATGGATTCCGATATGGCTCAGCAACCATATATCCTAGGAAGTATTGGCACAATAAGAAATGCTAGGGGGGAAGATGACCCAGCACTTGCTCCATTTTTAAAAGCAAACCCAGAAGGATGTAGAGCATTTAAAAACTTTGCTCCTGGTCCTGTAGCTGGTCCTCCACATTCAGTGGTGCCTCTAACTAAACCAGACGTTAAAGCAGCGGCAGCAGGGCAATACGCTACTGCTCAGCAACCTCCTGGTACTGCAAACAATCCAGAAAATGCCGTAGGACAACCGCCTGCTGTTGCATACTCCCAGTGTCCTGGTAGTGCAATGAATGAGGCAGCAGTTAAATGCACTATCATTTCTCAAGCAGATTGCCCAACAGGAAAGACTGCATCGATGATAGAAATTGTTCTATCAGAAATGTTTAAAGCAATCTCACAATCTGGTGGACAGGTTGGAAGTTTGCTTGTTAGTAAGGTTACTGGATACGCTAGGGAAGCAGAGTCTTTTGTTATGGGTTATGTGCAAAAGATAATGGCAATTATCTTTCAAAGTTATAGTTGGTTGAAAGGAAAACTATACAATCTTGTGCAGCAAGGTGTACAATATCTTATCAATGCTTTACTGAGTTTGATATCTGATAAAGGAAAACCAAAGGATGCTAAACCACCATATGATCCTAAGAAACCAGAGAAACTTCTTGACAAAATTCAAAAGTTTTTAACGGATCAATTAGCGAAGATTGGTTGCCAAATTGAAGATTTGTATGACAGAATCCTTAAATTCCTAACAGATTTTGTTATGGGATTAGTGGATAAGTTTTGGTCAGAAGCTTTGTGTGGCATCGAAGCAATGGTTAATTCTTTGATGTCATCTCTACAGAATTTCATCACCAATGCCATTAATTCTATCATGGCACCGTTACTTAATATTTTACAGGGAGTAGCGGCACCATTGAATAAAATTTTCGGCACAATTTCTGAGATTATGAGTTTTCTTGGTATTACATGTGCTGGACTTCCAGAGAAGTGTAAGAAAGTTATCAAAGATTGTGGGGAAGGACCAAAAACAAAAGCGAAAGGCTTGGCAGATGATTTAGATGCTTTACTGTCTGCTATTGCTAAAGATACTAAACCATCTCCTGCTGTTGCTCAGTGTGAAGACGCTTTAGCTCCAGTAAATCCTGAATTAAATGTAGCAATAACTGGCGGCATTCCAGATAAAACTCCAACAACAACACCATCCACGACAACACCTTCTACTACAGTCCCACCAGTTGCTGATGTTCCCACACTAACTATTTTATTAGATCCGCAAAGTGCAACTAAAAATGTTGGAGAGTCTTATACATTTAGAGTAGTTGCTTCTAGCTCTAATGGATCTACGATTAATTATCAATGGCAAAAATCTACTGATGGTATTTCTTATTTGGATATTAGTGGAGAAACATCTGATAATATAACACTATCCTCGTTGGTTTCATCATATGATGGTGATGGATATCGATGTGTGTGTAGAGCATCTGGACACGATCCAGAAGAAGTAATATCTGATGTTGGTTATATTTTTATTAATTCATCTTCGATAGTAGATAGACCAAGAGAAGATTATTTTTCTACTTCTTATGGTTTGATTAAATTTGTTACGGATATTAATGTTTCCACTAATATTTCATCAGTGCGTAGGATAAGATATTCAAATGAAAATACAACAGCACTGGCAGATTATACAATAAAAATAGTAGGAAACTCAACGGCATTATATTCCACCACTTCATTGCCATCTGGACCAGGAGTTAGTTATGATTTACAAGCTAGTCCTGTGGTTGCTAGACCTGGATCTATTGTTACTTTCACTTTAACTACTACTGGCATATCGAATGGCACCAGATTAAATTACTTTATGTTTGGATTTAATCTACAGTTATCTGATTTTGTTAGCAATACTTTGACGGGAACATTTACAGTAGTAGATAATATAGCTACTACACAGGTAACAGTTAGTGATACAGTTAGTTTTTCTGAAGATGAATTGGTTTATGTCGCATTGCAAAATGGTGGAGCAGCAACACAATTTGTAATCGAAGGCAACCCTGTAACTCCACCCACACCACCACCTACATCTCCAACTCCTGTGCCACCCATTGCATGTCCTCCAGTTGTGTCTAGCACAGGACAGATTGTTAGCATTGGTATCTGCTCGCCAGGCACAAGATACTTAGCAGCTCCAGCAATTTATATTCAAGGTAATGGTAGAGGATATGGTGCTTCTGCGGTTGCTGTATTGGATGACGAAGGATATGTTTCTGAGATTAAAGTGGTAAGACCTGGCAGAGGTTATCCTCCAAATCCACCAGAAAATCTAGACTGTATTATAACAGGTTTTACTATTATTAAACCAGGATTCGGTTACGATGTGCCACCTGCTGTATTTGTTGATGGTGAGTTGGATGTTGCTGAAGCAGTCATTGCCAATGGTGTATTAGTTGATATCAAAGTAAAAAATAAGTCAAAAACATTTACAGACAATCCTTTAATTAAAATTATTCCTGTCTCTAGAGGTGTTGGCGCTGTCGCAATCGCAAACATTGCTTGCCTAGATAGACAAGATGTGAGAGAAATCGCAGAAGTTGTTGGACCAACTCCTGTTGGTGAATACATTGATTGCCCATAAGGAGAAGATAAATGAGTCAATATAGTAATGTAAATTATGGCAATCCTGGTGCTACTCCTCTTCCTGCAGAGGCATTTCAAGATGGCACTGCACTTGCTTTATCTCCTGCTGATTGGAGCGAGAATAAAGCACTAGCTCCTCTTGAAGATTGTCAAACATCGATGATACCTCCAGGATCTGAGGTAGAAATTAAGAAAGGTAATTTATGTTGGGCATCTGAAAGTCCGTATGGCGATAGTAGTTTCGGCACCATTACTACAACTGGATCTACTATTGCGGTAGATGAAAAGGGGACAGTAAGAATCAAAGCAACGAGTCCAGTAGCAGAGGATTTGACGTGTGGAAGAATTGAAGTTGAGTCTCAGTCAAACACACGAATTAATGTCGGCACTTCTTTATCAATCAATATTAACACCAGTGGCAAACATGATGAAGAGAATCCCATCAGCAATTCCAGCGATCAATCTGTATCTGAAAAAAGATATCCAGCATTTTCTATTCTTGTAAATAACGGTGGTATAGATTTAGAATGCACGGATGGCGACATTCATTTTAGTGGAAAGAATATTGTATTTAATGCAGCGGAAACTTTAACTTTAAATGCTACCAAGGCAGTTAATATTCTATCAGGTTTTGATGCAAGTGAAGTGTTTGCTAAAGCAGCTGCAGGTTTATTTGGATTTGAATTGCCTGCATCAGGTGGTGGAGAGGTAACAATTAAAGCAGGTAAATTTATCAACGATTCAAATGTTGCTACTACTACTGCATCTCAAGTAAATGAGAAAGCAGGTGCTGCAAAGATATCTGAATCTGGATCTTCTATGGCAACAGTATCGGAAAGAGCTTCGGGTGATAAAGTTATCGCAACTAGTGGAAATGTTTACATTCAAGCTGGTCAAAAGATGCGTATTGAAGCACAAGGTAATGTAGTTAATCCAACTGGTCCAGCCGTGCCTCCAGTTTGGGGAGTTGCTCAGCAGGAAGCATTAGTTATCTCTGCTAATAAAAACAATACTCCTAAAGATACTGCGATGAAAATCGAAGTTGATAATGGTGATTTTGTAACTAAAGTTTCTAAAATTGGTGATTATGCCGTTGTAACTGAAACGGGATTGATTGGTATTTTGGCAGGAGCTGGGAGAGCAACAACTTTTAGTGGCAACCCAGGAGACATCAATATTAAATCATACACTGGTAGTGTATTAACTACAGCGATGAAAGAAGCATCGTTAATTGGTAAAACTATTGCAGGCGCTGGTATTGGAATTCCAGGTGCTACCCCAGATGTTGTTGCTGCATTCGCTCCTGGATCTGGATTTGATTCTGCAACTGGTGGTGTTGCTATGAAAACAACAAAAGGTGCGGCATCTATACTTGGTAGTTTGCAAGTTGGTATGGGAATTGGTGCTTCCCCTGCAGCATCTCAAAATTTCCTTGCATTTAATCCATCTGGAATGCTTTCTAGAATTAATGGTGCTAGTACGGTTACGGTCGCTGGCGCTCTTACCACTAAAATTCTTGGAGCAAATACATTTAATGTTACGGGAGCAAACATTGCAAATGTCACTGGTTTAGTTGCAAGTAAGTCACAAACTGGTGTCCAAATTGAAAGCCCAGGTGACATTACGATCAAGTCACAAGGTAAGATTGATATGACCGCGCCAGGAATCATTACTATTGATGGATCATCATTAGTGTTAAAAGGACAACCAATCAGACTAAATTAGAAAATCCAAAATTGACCTGTAATTACCAAAAGGTCGCAAAAAAAATCTCGGCAAAAAATTGCTTAAAAAAGTCGAGCCCCCTCTTGACACACCCCTGCCATCCTGCTACAATAACGATGTGCTCGGTTGAAGGGGACGAGTCCCTAAGAGATTCTTAAGAGCTCTTGACAACCCCCTCCAACCCTGCTATACTACATACATACACAGAGGAGACACTCCAAATGCTCAACTACGGTGATGACGGTCAAATTCAAGAAGTTGAATCTGACCAAGTACAAGAAACCATCGATAGTATCCTTGAATATGTAGAATCTCGTTTTGATGCTCTTGACAAAGAAGACCGTCAAGAAGATATTATGGCTCTCGCCCAAGAATTCTGGGAATGGGGTAGTGCTGATGACGGTGATGAGATTGGTTACATGTTCCTTCCTCGTTTGGCAGAAAAGTGATTTCTAACGAGCAAGTGATTGACAAAATCACAACGGACCTGTATAATAAGAAGATAATCATTCGTGGAGAGGACAATTCCACTATTGTCCTTAAATGCTCCACAATTAATGAATTCTTTGACCTACTAGATAAGTGTAGAAAACTACTAAAAACCGATACTATTATTTGTCGGTAATTTTTGGGGCGGTGGTGGAATCGGTAGACACACCAGACTTAAAATCTGTTGGGCTTATGCCCGTGGGAGTTCAAGTCTCCCTCGCCCTATTTCCTACTAAATATATTGTAGTGGGAAATGTAATGAAATACACACTAACACAAGCATACTGCTTCTATATGGGAGAAGTTGTGCGAATGTATTTCATCCAAGGTCTTCCCTATACATTTGACGAATTACCTCAGATTATACAAGACCACCCTGCTGTCCAGACAGAAGCACTTCAACATCGTGATTACGACGACGAAGATATGTTTAAAATTTCCAATTATCTTATAATGGAAGAAATGCATCCGCTAATGTTTGAAGTAGAAATAGACAATCCAGAGCTACTTCCTAAAGACGACTGAGGACACGATTATGTTTTGGGGCAAATACCATGAAATGCTGTTTGATTATCTGGACCTAAACAAAACATACAGTGAAACTCATACTCATAAAGAGATAGTTATGGATTCTATCCTCTTTGAGGGTGAATATGTGAAAAAAGCAAGAGTTACTAACATCGCTAACGGTAACTCTCATATTTACAATAATATCATTTATCCAAAAACAGGCAGTAACCTGCCATGCCTGGGAATGGATTTAATGGCATTTTTTCAAAATAAAGTCATTTTAACCTTTGACTTTCAGCACCCTAAAGAGCATTACGATTTCGATCATGAAATTGTAAGAGAAAATATGGGTGAGTATGCTGGTAATACCAAAGAAATTCGTTTTTTTGAGGCTGGCAATCACTTTTCTCGTTATGTGTTTGTGCGTAAGTGTCATATGGATGAAGTTGAGCAATATTTGCCTGATTTTGAAAAATATGTTTCTACTTACGCCAAACTTCTAAATGATGCAAAACCAAAAGGTGATGATACTACAGAATTTGCCAAATTTGACAAATATATGTTAGAATTAGACCCTGTTACAGGTTTTATGCAATCTAATTTTGGTAAAGAGTTTGGTGATAAATATACACACGAATTTCTCTTTGAATATGCCTGAGTAGCTCAGCTGGATAGAGCAACGGTTTTGTAAACCGTAGGTCGTCGGTTCAAGTCCGACCTTGGGCTTCCGTGTGAAGGAAGATGCAAAAGCCTGGAGACCCCTCCAGGTTTTTTT
>Ga0129336_10000450_pt1 | contig 24038 bp, 26 predicted proteins | sample CPB6_02_DNA_FD_96878 | JGI IMG/M metagenome (GOLD analysis project Ga0129336, IMG submission 96878) | Freshwater to marine salinity gradient microbial communities from Chesapeake Bay, USA - CPBay_Sum_0.6_0.2_DNA | ecosystem: Environmental > Aquatic > Marine > Coastal | place: USA: Chesapeake... | reverse complement strand
GTTGTCAATGAGCTACGCAAGCAATTTGGCGACAAGCTTGAGATCCTGCTCGGTGTGGAGATCACGTACGAACGCGCGTACGAACAAGATATTCGTGACCACTTGAAGCGGCACCATTACGATCTCACGATCGGGAGCGTTCATCCTGGGATTGACTCCCCCTTCAAGCGATCGCGAACTGCGGTCTTTGCAGGGAGTGACGCAAGCGTCACCGCACCATACTTTGATGAAGTGCTCGGCGCGGTAGAGAGCGGACTCTTTGACATCCTCGGGCATGCAGATTACGTCCGAAAGTATGTATACCCACATATCGATACGGATCGATTTGAGGCGGCACCAGAGCTCTACGAACCCTTCCTGCAGGCGCTCGTGAAGACGGGCACGGCGCTTGAGATCAACAGTTCTGGCTGGCGACAGCGCACGGGCATCTGCTATCCACTCCCGCAGGCGGTTGCACGCTACAAGGAGATCGGCGGGCGATACATCGTCACAGGGTCAGATGCTCACGAGCCAGACTGGTTTGCGCTCAACTTCGACCGCGCACGCGATCTACTTCTTGAGCATGGATTCGATGAGCTGGTCACGAAGCGCTGGGAGCGAGATGGGGAACGCTGGCCAATTACTTCGAAGCGCTAGCGGGAGTTCAATCCGGCGGCAGGGTTGGATCTGCACGCGAGAAGCCTCGCTCCACCGCAAGTGCGACAGCGCCTCGTTGATCGATGAGCACATACGCGCGGATCACATCGAGCGAGTCGCCGCTTGGAATTTCCATGCTTGGTCGTACGTCATCCGTGACAATCAGCCAATAGACGCCGCTGAGTGCGGGCCCGTCACTCCCAGCGGTCGTGAGGGTAATCAGTCGAACGCGTGGTGATGCACCCACCGGCGCGTCTGCCGTTCGAGCAGCCCGCACCGCACTCTGTGGCGAGATCCCCGCAAGCACCGTGTCGGCACTCACCGCCTCCCAGCCGGCAGGGAGTGGCAGGTCGAGTGGGCGAATGCGATCCGCCTGCGCGCGAAGCAGGAGGGCGCCGACGATGAATGCGGCAGTAAGGAGCAGTGCGACGCGGAGTACCTGCCGGCGACTCACAGGGGTGGCACGCTCCACGCCCGCGGGCGGCGCCCCGGCTGGAGTCGCCGTGCTGCGCCCGCCTCCATCTGGCCCTTCGCTCGGTTCCCGGCTCGCGACGCTGTTCATGACGCCATCGTGCCAGAGTTCGCCGCTACGATTCACCGATGACCACGTCTGACGCACGCCCGACCCCCGCTGAGCGCGCCAAGGCGCTACCGCGCGATCCGCTCCTCGGCACCCCCCTTCGGCACGCGGTCCGCGACGCCGTCGGTCGCGCCCTCCGTCGCGCCATCGCTGGTGGCGTCCTGCCCGCACCAGAGAGCGCGGAGGCCCTTGAGTCACTGGTCGGTGGAATCGAGGTTGAGGTGCCCGCGAGCAGCGAACACGGGGATTACTCCTCCAATGTGGCGATGAAGTCGAGCAAGATGCTGAAGCGCGCCCCAACACAGATCGCCGCCGCAATCGTCGAGGAGTTGCGCGCCGAGGCGAGGGAGCGCCTTCACGGCGGCGCAGGTTCGCTCGGTCCCATTGCAGATGCCGATGTTGCGGGGCCCGGATTCCTCAATATGCGGCTCCGCGCCGGTCTCCTTGCCGATCTTCTGGACGCAATGATCGATGCGCCTCACGCGTGGGGGCACCTCGCCCCATCGGGAACCGCTCGGACCAAGCGTGTCAACGTGGAATTCGTCTCTGCAAATCCCACAGGTCCGCTCACCGTGGGGAATGCGCGTGGCGCGTTTGTTGGCGATCTTCTCGCCCGCGTTCTTGAGGCGGCGGGGCAGGAGGTGACGCGCGAGTACTACTTCAACGATTTCGGAGAACAGGTGCGACGACTTGGTGAGAGCGTGATCGCGCTCCGCAACGGTCACGAGGTTGCAGAGGATGGCTACAAGGGTGATTACGTGGCAGATCTAGCCGCCACCATCCCGCCAGACGTTGCCGAGATGGCACGCACGGCGCGTGACGCCGCGGTCACCGATCAGGACCGCGATGAGATTGCGGTCATCGGGAAGTGGGCATCGGAGCGCATTCGCATTGGCATCCAGTCGTCACTCGCCGCACTCGGTGTGGAGTTTGACGTGTGGCGGTCAGAGGGCTCTCTTTACACAGAAGGACATGTTGAGCGTGCGATCGAGAAGCTACGTGTCGGGGGTTGGCTCGAAGAGCGTGATGGTGCGCTCTGGTTTAAGAGCACCGAATTCGGCGACGATAAAGATCGCGTGATCAAGAAGTCGACTGGTGCGTACACCTATTTCGGGTCCGACATCGGATATGTAGAGGAGAAGTTCGGGCGCGGCTTTGATCACCTTGTCTATGTTTGGGGTGCGGATCATCATGGGACGGTGGCGCGTGTTCGCAACGCGGGCGAGGCACTCGGCTACGAGAAGGAGCGGATCGAGATGCTCCTGGTTGCATGGGTACGATTTGTCCGTGATGGGGTCGAGATGAGCATGTCGAAGCGCGCTGGAACGTTTGTCACCTTGGATGAGCTTCTCGAAGAGATCGGAGTCGACTCTGCGCGCTGGTACTTTGCCTCACGCAGTGCGAACACCGCCATCGACTTCGACATCGAGGCGGCGACGGCGCGAAACAGCGAGAATCCTGTCTACTACGCGCAGTATGCGCACGCGCGCATGCAATCGATCCTGCGGAAGGCGAGTACCGAAGGGCTCGTTGCGGCGACAGCGATCGGTGACCTGATTGACGACGCCGCAGCGCCAGATGCGGTCCTCGCGCGCGTGGTGGTGCGCCTCCCGGAGGTGGTCGAGGACGCGGCGGCACATCATGAGACGCAGGGCATCACCACGTTTGCAAGCGAACTCGCCACCGCCTTCTCCGCCTACTACCGTGATGCGAAGGTGGTGGACCGCAGCGCCCCCGAACGCTCGGCGAAGCGGCTTCGACTCGTTCAGGCGGCTGCCACCAGCCTCGCCGCCTCCCTCCGACTCCTCGGGATCTCCGCCCCCGCCGAGATGTAGTCCGGCCAGCGGGGATCCACCCTGGTCGCCGCGGAGGCGGGGGTGGGGCCCCGAAGCATTGCGAAGTCTTTACCGGGCTGCACAGTGGAGATTCACCCGCCAGAGAGATGATTGGCTTCGGTTCCCTGGACCTCCCTCCTGAGAACCGACCTCCAGCCAGGCGGGGGGCGATGGGCATTGCTCCCCGCCTGGCACACAACCCAGGTGGCACGCCGCTCGCTCTGGCGCTCCCCGACCTACGCACAACTGAGCAGAGCGCGGCATACGGCGCCCGCGGGTGACGCGTGGGAGAATAGGGCGATGGAACTCACCTACTACGGACGCAGCTGCGTCCGAATCCGAGGACGAGAGGCGACGATCGCCTATGACCCGTACACCTCGATCGTGGGGCCGACCGGTCGTGGGATCACAGCGGACATCGTCACCCTCTCCCACCCCGACGACGCGCCGCTCGCGCGCGTCAAGGGGCGGCTCGCTCCACGTGATGGACGGACGCCCATTGCCACCAGCCTCGATAACGCCGTCGTTCTGGAGGGCCCAGGCGAATACGAGGTGAAGTCCGTGCTGATCACTGGCATTCGAAGTTATCGCGATGGCCATCGCGGCGCAGCGGCACGACACAACACCGTCTTCTACGCAGAGATCGATGGCATTCACGTGGTGCACCTCGGTGATCATGCGGAGGGATTCTCCACCGACCAGATCAAGGAGCTCCCCGGCGCTGACATCGTGCTCGTCCCCGTCGGCGGTTCATTGAACGCCGAAGCCGCTTCCGCGTTGATCAGCGAGTTGGGTCCCAAGATCGTCATCCCCATGCCGATGACGGATGATGTCGGCAAGGCGAATGCCGCGGTGAAGGCGTTCTGCAAAGAGGAGGGGCTCACCACGCCGCCCACCGCACAACCGAAGCTCACGATCACCATCTCTGGCCTTCCAGAGGAGACGACGACGATCGTCGTCGAGCCGCGCGGTGAGGCTTTCGGCGCCGATTGACATCTGGCACCACGCGCGCGGCGCGACAGACTGATGGCACAACTCCATGATGTAATCCCCTAGGTCGGCGACCCAGCGCAATCAAGCATGGATGGTGATGATGGGTGACGGAGATTTCGGTGGCGTTGATGATGGCGGCGGAGACGGCGCGCCGCTTGATTTAAACAACAACGGAACGGGCCTAGATGAGTTCGTGCTGTTCGCCGCGATCACCGAAGATCAACGCCGACGCGAAGCGAAGCGCGCGGCGAAGGCCGCACTCGATGAAGGGACGCGCGGGGCGCGAGCCTCAGGCTGTCTCTTGCCAGTCGTTGCCGTTGCGCTGGTTGTGATCCTGACCGCTATCTAGCGAGTCGCGATTCGATTGACGCACGCTGCCATCCACCGCGAATGTTCAACGCGCTGGGATCTCCCCCTACGAGAAGTGCTGACTCCGGCACTAGCCCAACGATCTCGCTCTCGCCGAGCTGAAGTCCAAGGAGACGCGCCTCCACCTCTGCACGAGCGCGAATGCTGTGCAGCGTGACACCCGAGGCGCTGGCTGTGATGACGTCGTGCAGGTTCATCGAGAGCTGCGCACCGTGAACGCTTGGGAGACGAAAACCGAGCGCTTGTAGCCCTGGCACGCCACGCGGCGCACTCCCTCGCAACGATCGAGCGATCACGCGTGCGGCGTCGGCGAGCCGCTCTTCGGACGCGCCGGTCAGCTCAATGTTCCATGCCGCCATCAGTGGGCGTACCCCAACCGCGACGGCGCCACCAGTTGGGTGGGGCGTGATCGGTCCCTCGTCAGGTTCATGGTGTGGCTCTCGTTGCCGTTCAGCCAGCGCCTCGAATCCACCGCGTCGAATCTCGGGCAGTGCTCGCCTCGCCTCACTTCGCGCGACGGCGCCATAGAAGTGAACTGGGAGGTTGAGATCCGCAGCAAGGTCGCGACCGAGCGCCCGCGCCGCGACGATCGCTCCATGCTCGCTCCCGCCTGGCCCAAGCGGGATCAACGGGATCACGTCAATGGCGCCGATTCGCGGATGAACGCCGCGGCCGACGCCACTCTTCTTCTCTGTGGTCAGATCGATCGTTGCGATCGCAATTCTCGCCAGCGCACGAGTCACAAGGCTCAGCGCGTCGGCATCTCCTACGTAGGTGTAGACGCTACGGTCGTGATCCTGGTCGTGGTGCACGTCGAGCAGCTGCACTCCCGGAGCGCCTGCGACGACCGCCGTGTAGGCGGCGAGGATCGCCGCGTCGCGCCCCTCACTCACATTCGCGACAACTTCGTATGACGGGAGTGGTCCTACAAACTGCATGCGGCTCACTCGAGCACGCGCCGCATCACAGGCCAGCGACCATCCGGCCCTGTCGCGGCAACGGTGAAGCCGAGTCGCTCCCAGAAGCGCTGCGAGGCGGAGGAGGTGGCCTCAACGTCAAGCGCAGCGGCGGTTGCGGGCTCTTCTGGGTATGCCTCGACGGCGGCGAACCCAGCGCCACTTAAGCGCGTGAGTACCCCTTCAACCAGCGCACTCCCGAGTGCACGTCCTCGCGCCGCTGGAATCACAGAGATGCAGGTGACCACCGCGGGTGGTGGCGTAGAGGGGAGATCGGGATAGCGATCACGGAGTCGTTGCGCGCGAGGGAAGGCGGAGAGCGGACCGGCCTGGCAGTACGCAACTGGTTCACCCTTCGCGAGGAGGATCCAGCCCATCGGTCCACTGATTGGCAGTTGGCGCGTCAGGAGTCGCAGTTTTGTCGGCTGACCCGGAGCGGCTGCTGCATCGCGCAGCGCCTCTTCTCGTGTCGGTGCCTTCGGTGCAAACGGGTTAAACGCTGGCGCCTCAACCTCCTCTGCGCCAAGGAAGGCGGCGAGCGCCGCCTTGCCGCCGGCCGGCGCGGTTGCGCGCGGTGCAGCGCGTGCGGGTAGCGCATCAAGTTGCACGGCCTTGCTCCCTCTGTCTGCATCCTCCCACCAGGTACATGTGCCGTGATCAGCATCATCGCGGGTGCACGGAGGGACGAGCGCAAGGTCATCGGCGCTCTCTACGCCGATCAGTTCAAACCCGTCACCGATGTCAATCCTCATCCTCTGGGATACTAGAGCGCATGGGAACACACGCGTCAGAGGAGAAGGAAAAGCTCGGTCCGCTCAACGCTCGTGCCTGGCTCGCGGGTGCTGTGGGCATCGCGATCGGCCTCATCACCGTTGCGGTGATCGCGGTTGCCGCCGGAGCTCTTTAGCCCCAGCGGCAACCCAAAGATCAACGCACGTCGATCAGCGCCGTGCGGCGCGTCGCGCACCCTTTGACGCAACGCCGAGCGAGCGCTTTGCTCGGCTCGCAATTGCACGGAGAGCCTGACCGATCACCGAACCGAAGAGTGCGCCAATCAGTGCGATCGGCGCGCCGATCACCACGATATTGATCGCGGCAACAATGACCGCTCGACCCACGTTGATAAGGTTTGCGAGTGCGTTGCTGATCTCATAGCCAAGATCAAAGTCATCCGATGCAACATCGACTGGAGAGAGTGGAAGCATGAGTGACACGTAGATGCTCGCCATGTCGACCTGATCCTTCACGCCGCTAAGCTGGGCCTCATACGATTCGATATCGCCCTGGATGCGGCTCAACTCTGACTGCACAGCGACCACGTCCGCAACCGTCTCAGCGCGATCAAGCAACTCGAGGAAAGCCTTCTCGCTCGCGCGCAGGTTTTCGAGTCGCGCCTCGAGGTCAAGCACCTGCATGGTGACTTCATAGCTGCCGATATCCTCATAGAGCACTTCACCTTCCCCGCGCAGTGCGGTCATGACGGCGCTGAACTCTGAGGCAGGGAGGCGAAGCGTGGCGCTCAGGTACAGGTTCTCCCCTTCGCCTGAGCGAGAACTTGCCGAGATGTATCCACCCGCCTTCTCAACGATGGTGGTGATCCGCGCGAGCGCGTCATCTGCGTCGGTGACTTCGAGTGAGAGATTGCCGTAGCGGACGACGTCGATCGTGCCGTCGCCCCGATTTGCGGAGACGGAGTCGCCAAGCTCAGGCGCCACCACACCGGCGCCAATCTCCTTGCCATCCTGGTAACTCGGGTCAAGGCCTCCTCCCATGCCAACGGCTCCACCGGAGATGCCGAGTCCGGCGATCAGGGCGAGGGCAAGGGCGAGGGCGGCACCTACAACTGCAGGAACCCCGAGCCGTGTCATTAGGGCGCTTCGTGTGTACATTCGCTCACTCCTTCTCTTGAGCCCAAGAGGGCCCTTCACTCCAGTAACGCCCCAAACGAGGCGGGGGTTCCAGCCGTGCTCGGCGGAGCATCAACACAGGCCTAGAAGAGTCCGACGATCTCCCCGCCACGGGTGAGGTCAAGGTCAATCCGCTCACCGCCAGGCGCCTTGTTCAGGCCTGGCATGAGGCGCATGTCGCCACAGATCGCGGTGATGAATCCGGCCCCTGCCGCCAAGGTCACGCCGCGCACGGGCACCCTGAAACCGGTGGGGCGGCCGAGCTTGCTCGCATCATGGGAGAGCGAATACTGCGTCTTCGCCATGCAGATCGGGAGCCTCCCGTAGCCGAGCTCCTCAAGTCGGGCCAGACGCTTCGCAGCGGCGGGGGAGATGTCGACGCCATCAGCTCCGTAGATGCGCATCGCAATCGTCTCAATCTTCTCGGCGAGCGGCGCGCCGTCTGCATAGATCGGCGCGTACTTCGCCTCACCGGAGGTGACCGCCGCCCAGACCGCCTCCGCGAGTTTCGCCGCACCCCTCCCGCCGTCGGTGAAGTGCGACGAGATCACGGCGGCGCGCGCGCCTGCCGCGAGGGCCACCCGCGTAATCGCCTCGTGCTCGGCGGGAGTATCGGTCGGGAACATGTTGATTGCCACGACGGCGGGGATGCCAAAGGCGCGGACGTTCTCAATCTGTTTTGCGAGATTCTGAGCACCCAACTCCACGGCTGCAACGTTCTCCTGGTTCAGGGCTGGATCGAGTGGCTTCCCAGCAACGATCTTGCCAACGCCGCCATGCATCTTCAACGCGCGAACGGTTGCCACAATCACCGCGGCGTCTGGCGAAATGCCAGAGGCGCGGCACTTGATGTCGAAGAACTTCTCGGCACCCATATCTGCGCCGAATCCCGCTTCGGTCACGACGATCTCACTCGTTGCGAGTGCGGCGCGGTCGGCGATGATGGAGTTGTTCCCGTGCGCAATATTGGCGAACGGCCCTGCATGGACAAACGCGGGGCCGCCCTCCAGCGTTTGTAGCAGGTTCGGCTTGATCGCATCGCGCAGCAGCGCCGCCATCGCACCGGCAACCTTTAGGTCCTCTGTTGTCACCGGTTTCCCGTCGGTTGTCTCCGCCACCACAATGCGGCCGAGACGCGCGCGAAGGTCGGCGAGATCTGAGGCGAGGGCGAGCACCGCCATGACCTCGCTCGCAACGGTGATCACCGTCTCCGATTCACGAACCACGCCGTTCTCTTTTCCGCCGAGACCGATGATGGTCTTGCGAATTGCGCGATCGCTGATGTCGACAACGCGCGGCCACGTGATGGCGCGCAGATCAATGCCGAGCGCGTTGCCGTGGTGAAGGTGGTTGTCGAGGAACGCGGCGGCGAGATTGTGCGCGGCGCCAATGGCGTGCACATCGCCGGTCAAGTGCAGGTTGAACTCTTCCATTGGGATCACCTGGCTGTATCCGCCGCCAGCGGCGCCGCCTTTGATACCAAACACAGGGCCGAGGCTTGGCTGTCGGATTGCCACCGTTGCCTTCTTCCCAATCACGTTGAGCCCCTGTGCAAGGCCGATCGTCGTGGTGGTCTTCCCCTCACCCAGTGGGGTTGGCGTGATCGCCGTCACCACCACGTACTTGCCGCGCTGGCCGAGCTTCTCCATGCGCTCGATCGCCTCAATGGAGATCTTCGCCTTGGTTCGCCCGTACGGTTCCACCTCGTCGGGAGTGAAGCCGAGATCAGCGGCGACCGAAGCAATCGGTCTCGCAGTGACGCTCCGTGCAATCTCGAGGTCGGATGGGAACGACATGGTCGGAAGTCTACGCCCCAACGCCACGAAGGGCCGCCTGCGCAGCCTGCAGCACGAGGATCGCGTTTGTCATCGGGCCCACGCCCCCGGGCACTGGGCTGAGCGCTCCATCTTCACCGATCGCAGCACTCACGCTCGCCGCGTCAACGTCGCCCACGATGCGGTCGCCGTCGGCATGAATACCAACATCGATCACCACGCAGCCTGGGGCAACGTGTTCACCCTGAACGAGCCCACGCACCCCTGCCGCCACAACCAGGATCTGAGCCGTGCGCGTGATCGCCCCCATGTCAGGGGTCTGGGAGTGAACGACATCGACCTGCGCGCCCGCGAGTGCAAGGAGCTGAGCCACGGGGCGACCCACCACGGCGCTCCTTCCTACCACCACCGCGCGACGCCCCCGAATCTCGATCTTGTGCGCCCGCAGCAGCTCCATCACCGCTGCCGCCGTTGCGGGGAGGAGGGTTCCGTTCACGTCACCCGCGCTCAGGCGCGCGGCGCTCGCGTCGGTGATGCCATCGATGTCTTTCGCCGGCGAGATCCCCGACACGACCCGTGCGCGACTCACCCCCTCCGGAAGTGGTGACTGCAGGATGATCCCAGCGACATCGGCATCAGCGGAGAGGCGCTCCAGCGTTTCCTTGATCTCGCCCTCCCCCGCAGTTGCGGAGAGTGAGACCTTCTTGACGGCAAAGCCCGCCGCCTCTCCCTGCTTGAGCAACTGCTCCATATAGATAAGTGCCGCGACATCTTCGGTTGCTGCAACAGCGGCAAGCACGGGTGCGCGCCCACTACGGGCGGCAGATGCGCGTTGCACCAATGCGAAAGCCTCTGCGGCGAGCTCCAGTGATCGCGGGCGCGCGCTGAGAACTCGGCTCACTGTGGGGTTGAACGGCGCAGCGAATTGAGAGCGGCTTCGGCCTGGCGTGCGAGCGATGCTCGCGTCTCCGCATCTTCGATGTATGGCAGGTTCGCTTCCACGTTCTCGGCGGCACTCTCACCCGCAGCGCGCGCAAAGCGCGCAGCAACGGCGAGATCGCTCGCGGCGGAGAAGAGTGATCGCTCGGCCAGCGTTTGCGCCGCGTCAGCAACGGCGACCGCAGCGCGCAGCGTTGCAAGCGGAACTTCGGCTGCCCGTTGTGCGGCCGAGGAGATCGTGGCCGTACGCGTCTCTTGCTCGCGCGCAGAACTCTTTGGAAGCTTCAGCGCATGCATGAACGCGGAGAATGCGGTGGCATCCTCCTCTGCAAGTGAAAGCAGCTCGCTGCGCGCCGCTGTTGCACGCTCACGCGCCGCTCGCTGCAATGCAGAATGTTCACCTTCGCCCTTTGCGAGTGAGAGTCCTGCCACCATCTCCACAAGCGCCGCACCCATTGCAGCAGTGAGCGCGGCGGCTGATCCGCCACCCGGAGTCGGGGTTGCTGCGGCAATCGCCGCCAGATAGTCAGCGATTGACGTTGATGGCAGGTGCGTCATGCAGCTCTCTCTAACATCTACAACGAAAGTTAATCGGCCTCAAACTCGCTGGCGCGGCCACTGTGCTTTCGCGCCAGCGAAAGTGCAATCGCGAGCGACAGCACGAGCCCTGCCAGCGCACCAAGCTCATAGAGGAGCGGCGAGATGTCTCTGCCCGCAACCAGCCACTGTTCGACCTGCGCCGTTGCGATCAGGATGCGTCGAACGACCGCAACGAGTCCGATGATGAGAAACGGTTCGAGAATCAGCTGTGAACGAGCGAGCGAGATGCGCAGCGTGTAGATCAGCTCCGCAATGATGAAGATGAGGAGGACGCGATCAAGAATCTTGAGCGCTGACTCAACGCCGCCTGACTGCACACCAGCCGCGATCTCGTGAACGACCTCGCCGCCGATGATGAAGACAGCGACCAGCAAAACCGCGGCGAGGGTGAGATCGAGCCCGATCTCAACGAGGCGTAGCGCGGAGCGCGCCGACTCAACGGGGCCCTTACCGGTTGAAACACGTCGATGACGTCCCTGTTCTGACACGGGCGTAGTGTGGCACGGTAGACCACTTTGACGAGCGGCTCAGCGAACTACGCGTGGCTGAGGAGGCCGCCAGCCGATTCAAGGGTCGAGGCGAATGGGAGTGTCGCCCAGGAGTCGTCAAATGCTTCGATTGTCCACGCTCCACTTCGGCGCGAGAATGCGAGCACAATCGTCGCATCTTCCGTCTCGAGCTCCCAGAGGGTGCGTGGGCCAGAGTCGGCACGGTAGGCACCGTGTTCGTGCCGAAGTGCAAGGACCTTCGTCACCTTGCGGACGATCCCCTCAAAGGCGACGGCTCGTGGGGACCCTGTCCACCAGTGCGCCGTCACCTTGACCGCAACCGGGGCGATCTGCTGCATTGCCATTTCGTGCCTCCCGCCCTCTTGAGGGCTCCCCATATGGGGCATGCTGCGAACTAGAACATCTGTTCGGCACCGTTAGTGTCATAGAACATCTGTTCTCTGTCAAGGGGCAGTTTTCCTGGGTGTGCGAGAATCCCCGCACCAGCGCGGGGGCCTCTCCCCGCCCCGAAGGAAGGAGTGCATCGTGAAGGTCATCCTCACCGCCAACGTCCCAAAGGTCGGCAAGGCAGGCGATCTCAAGGAGGTCGCGAGCGGATACGCCCGGAACTACCTGATCGCAAATGGCCTTGCCATTCCCGCCATTGGTGGGGCCGCGAAGCGGGTGGCGGCGGAGATCGCCTCGCGCGCCACCAAAGTCGACCGCGCCAAGCAAGAGGCAGAAGATCATGCAAAGCAGATCAGCGCCACCTCGATCACGCTCGGCGTCAAGGTCGGTGAGGGCGGGAAGCTCTTCGGCTCGATCACAAACAAGGAGATCGCCGATGCACTCGAGCGCCGCGGCATCAGCGTGGAGAAGCATCAGGTCCTCCTCGATGAGCCGCTCAAGCAGCTCGGCACGTACAAGGTGCAGGTGAAGGTCGCTGCACATCTGATCGCCGAGGTGACGGTCACGGTTGAACCGAAGAGCTAGTTGCGTCGACGAACGCACGGCAAGGTAAGGCGGTCGCCACGAACACCCACGCGGCGCGCAGCATCCTGCATGTCGATCTGGACGCCTTCTTTGCGTCGGTAGAGATCCGCGACAATCCGACGCTCGCCGGCAAGCCGGTTGCAGTCGGATACAGCGAGGGGCAGCGTGGTGTGATCTGCGCGGCAAGCTATGAGGCGCGTGCGTTTGGCGTGCGGGCTGCGATCTCCACTCGACTTGCGCGTGCGCGTTGTCCGCAGCTCATCCTGGTCGAGCCTCGCCACGATCGCTACAGCGAGATCTCACATGACGTGATGCAACTCTTGGATGCATGGAGTCCGATTGTTGAACAGGTGTCAATTGACGAAGCGTATCTTGACCTTGCCGGGACCGAGCAACTTCACGGAAGCGCGAAACGTGTTGCCACGGGTCTGAAAACCGCAATCAAAGAGGCGACGGGTCTCACGATCAGCGTCGGCGGAGGCGCAAGCAAACTCATTGCAAAGATTGCCTCTGGTGCATCAAAACCGGACGGGTTGTTGATCATTCCTGAAAACGAACAGGCTGTATGGCTCTCCACACGCCCCGTGCGCGAGATCCCAGGCGTTGGCCCTGTGGCGCAGGCAACGCTGCGTGAACTAGGAATCACGACGTGCGGGCAACTTGCGGACGCACCTGATGACCACCTGCTGCGCCGTTTCGGTCCACACGGCCCAGATCTGAAGCGCCTCGCGCGTGGGGAGGACGAGAGTCATGTGGCGACTGGCGACGAAAGAAAATCTCTCGGACGAGAGATGACACTCGATGAGGACGTTGCCGATCCCCACGTGCTGGAGACCCTTCTCCTTGACCTTGTCGAATCTGTTGCCTACTCCCTCCGCCGAGAGGGCCTCTTGGCGCGCACGGTTACGTTGAAGTTGAAAGACACGGAGTTTCAGTCGCTCACTCGCCAGGTCAAGCTTCCGCAGCCGACCAACCTGAGCGGACCAATCTTTGAGGCGGCCCGGGGGCTCCTCGCGAGGGCGGCGCGGGGCGAACCGTACCGGTTGATTGGGGTATCCACCTCAGAGTTCGGAGAGGCCGAGCAACTCTCCATCTTTGACGGTTCACGCTCCGATCGCGAACGCGCCATCACAACCGCCGCCGACAGGTTGCGTGCCAAGTACGGTCAAGAGAGCGTTACCCGCGCCCGGCTTCTTGACTCTCCAAGCGCCGATATTGGAGAGGACTCAGGGGGAGCGTAAGTTCCTAGACGACCTGCGAGAAGGGACTACCTACTCAAAGCCGCCGAGACCCCCGCATGTTCTTTCGAGCCAATCCTTCGAGCCGCAATGGCCGATCCTGCAATTGAAACGATCACTGCACACAGGATCCCTGTGTATACCTCTTGTGGAATCACCCCTTGCGCGAAACCAGCTGTTGCAAGCACAAAACTGAACTCTCCTACTTGGCCAAGGGAAACCGCGAGCTGCAGTGGCCGCGCGGGGATTTGGCTTACGCGTGCCATCGCATACGCTGGGATCACTTTGCCGAACACGACGAGCACAACGGTGATCAACGTGAACGGAAGCGCCGAGGCGAGGTTTTGAGGATCAATCAGCGACCCGACTGCTACAAAGAAGAGGACAGCGAAAACGTCCCGAAACGGCAAGATTGCTGCTCGTGCCTCTTCCATTTCTTTGTTATCGCTGATCACAAGACCAGCCACGAACGCAGCAAGTGCCATTGGAACGCCAAAGAACACGGCGCCAAGTGCAGCGATGGCAAGGCCAGCCGCTACGGAGACAATAAGAAAGTGGTCGCGCTCCCACTGTAGCTGCTTGAGAAGGCGAGGAATCACCTGAGCAACAACGACGGCAACGAGGAGGAATAGGACGAGACCGCCAATTGCAACTCCTGGATCGGCACTGTCATCAGCGACAAGCGCGAGAATGATTGCTGCAGCTGCTACCCCAAAGATATCCTGCAGCACACTCCATCCGAGCAGTGCACGCTCCGTATCTGGGTCGGTGGTGCGCCTTCTGCTCTTGGTGATGTTGACGATGACCACGCTGGAGGACAATGCGATGCCGAGGCCGACGAGCAGTGCGCCAGCAAGCGGTAGGCCAAACAGGGAGAACAGAGCTGCCGAGATCCCGGTGCTCACAACCACTTGAAGCGGTGCGACCCAGAAGAGTGGCCGCAGCTTCTTCCCGAGGTGGCGAACATCGACTTCAATGCCGACTTCGAATAGAAGGATTACCACACCGATATCCGCTAGCAGGGCGATCTGATTGCTGTCTGCCACGTAGCCTGGTGTGAATGGCGACACTGCAAGACCGGCGACTAGGTAGCCCACGACCGCTGGGAGGCCGACACGTCGTGCAACCCAGCCGAAGAGCGCCGCAAGGAGTAAGACGAGGCCAAGATCGAGGATGAGGGGGGCAGTTTCACTCATGGGACGAGTCTACCGACCATGTGCCGCCTACTTGACAACATTCCGAACAGCCGTTCTAATGGGTGCATGACCAAGCACGATCAGGACAGGAAGATGCGGATTCTGCAGGCGATCGCCGAGGGGAGCCGCCGTTCGGGGACGCCGCCCACGGTGCGTGAGATCGCGGACCTTGTGGGGCTCGCCGCACCGTCTGCGGTCCATCACCACCTCGAGACCCTTGAGCGTGAGGGGCTCATCAAGCGTGACTCAGGCCTCTCCAGGTCCGTCCGTCTGACGGCACGGGGGCGCTCCATCCTCGAGATCGATGACGCCGTCGAAACGACCAACCTCCCCATGGCGGCGCGCGACCTCGTCGTGGTTGGGCAGATTGCCGCCGGCGGTCCGATTGAGGCCTACGAGGAGCGGGCGGAGACCGTGGCGGTCCCAGAGTTCATGTCGACCCCAGACTCCTATCTCCTAAAGATCAGAGGCGACTCCATGATCGACGCCCAGATTGCCGACGGTGACTATGTGGTCATCAAGCCGAGCAAGGTCGCAGCTGACGGCGAAATCGTAGTTGCGCAAGTCGAAGAGAACGAGGTCACGCTGAAACAGCTCTTCCGAGAGCAGGGGCGCGTGCGCCTTCAGCCTGCGAACAAGGCCTACGCGCCGATGTACTACCCCGAGGTCAACGTGCAGGGCGTGCTCGTTGGCGTCCTTCGCCGCGTCCACTAATCCACAAAACGGCGCGCATGGGCGCCGACTTATCCACAGCCGACGCGGCCCGTGCCCGCTTCGTGGAGAGAATCACGTGAGTTCGTGGAGATCTGTCTGGAGTCCTTGTGTCGAGACTGCGATGATGGCTGCATGAGCAACCAACTCCCCCCGCAATCCAGTGATGCCGAAGAGAGCATCCTCGGCGCGCTCCTCATCGATGGCGAGGTGATGCTCGAGATCGCGGACAGCCTGAAGCCTGGAGACTTCTACAAGCCGGCCAATGCAAAGGTCTACTCTGCGATCCAGACGCTCTACGAGCAGAGTCAGCCGATTGACATACTCACCGTCTCCGAAGAGCTTGAGCGTCGCGGTCAAATTGAAGAGATCGGGGGTCGTGCGGCGCTTGCCGATCTCTGCGATCGCACGCCGACCGCGGTGCATGCAAAGCAGTACGCGAAGATTGTTGAACGAAAGTCGATGCTCCGCGGACTGATTGGAGCCGCCGGGAGGATTGCATCGATCGGATACGAAGATCCGTCTGACATCTCTGAAGCGATCGACCGAGCAGAGTCGGAGCTGTTCGCGGTGAGCGAGCGACGTGCGGTGAACGGTTTCACGCAGATCGGCAAGCTCGTCGGCGATGCGTATGACCAACTCGATCGAATGCATCAGAACCGTGGTCAGCTGATGGGCTTACGGACCGGATACACGGCGATCGACACCATCACGCAGGGGCTTCAGAACTCTGACTTCATTGTGCTTGCCGCCCGTCCATCTGTCGGGAAAACATCGCTTGCACTGAACATTGCGGAGAATGTGTCGCTTCGCGAAGGAAAGTCGGTTGGTGTCTTCTCGCTGGAAATGAGCAAGGAGCAGTTGGTCCTGCGACTCCTCTCCAGCGTGACAAAGATCAACTCATTCAATCTTCGGAGCGGTCAGGTCTCGGGAGTGGATTTTGACAAGATCGCCAATGCACTCGGCACGCTCTCCGACGCAAAGATGTTCATCGATGACACAGTGAACATCTCCGTGATGGAGCTCCGCACAAAGGCGCGCCGTCTCAAGATGGAGCAGGGGCTCGATCTGTTGATCGTGGACTACCTGCAACTGATGCAGCCAGGCCAGCAGAGCCGTGACGGAAATCGCGTGCAAGAGGTGTCGGATATCTCACGCGGGCTGAAGGCCCTCGCGCGCGAGCTCGGGATTCCGATCCTCGCCCTGAGCCAGCTCTCGCGGCAGACCGAGGCTCGAGAGAAGGGTGAGCCGCGACTCTCCGATCTCCGTGAGTCGGGTGCGATCGAGCAGGATGCCGACGTGGTGATCTTCCTCTACCGCGACGGGGAGCGAAACGATGACGCAGGGGTGACTGGAGAGGCGATCAATTTCAATGTTGCCAAGCACCGCAACGGGCCAACTGGGAGCGGTCAGCTCTGGTTCCGTAAAGAGGAGACTCGCTTCGTCAATCTTGTCCGCGAGCGTGCACCGGAGCTGCCAGCACCAGGGGCAGAAGGCGACCCGCTAATGTGAGGGGATGACCCTCATGCTGATGCGCCCAGAAATGCGGCGCGCCTCGTTTCTCTACTTCGTCGTCGGCCTCATGCAGGCGGCGTACCTCCCCTTCTCCGGCATCATCTTCCGCGACCGGGGGCTCTCCTTTGAGGCGATCGGCCTGATCGGAGCTGTCAACTCAATGATTGCGCTCGCCGCTGGACCAATCTGGGGGCACCTTGGCGACGCTGTTCTCGGTCGCGCGAGTGCCTTCCGCCTCGCCCTCGTCAGCGCCGCGATCGGCGTGGCCCTCTTCGCCGTCGGACCGTTTGCGGGGATCCCAGGTGCTGCGCTCGCCGCATTTGCAGGTGCTGGACTCGTGCCCCTCCTCGACTCCATCGGCATGGAGCAACTCGCAAAAGTTGGCGGACAGTGGGGGACGCTCCGCGCGATCACGAGCTTCAGCTACGCCGCCATGTGCGTGTTGAGCGGCGCGCTAGTCGCGAGTGGCGGTGCGCTCGTGATCGCCCCGCTTTACGGGATCACGGCGGTGATTCTCATTGCAGGCACGTTTGGCCTCCGAACCGCGCCCGCGATTCGCCACGGCTCGCGACCGGCGCAGAGCGAGGCAGAGGCTGAGATTGAGCGGTCGGAGATTGCGGGTCCAAATGCGGAGATCGCCGTGGCCGGGGATTGGCGCGATCGGTTCGGCACGGTCACGCTCGCATTCCAGCAGTCGCCGAAGCTGTTTGCCTTTCTCATGCTCAGCCTCCTGGTCAACCTTGGCGCGGGGCTCTTCTACGCCTATGGATCGTTCCGCATCCAAGAGGTGGGCGGAAGCGCCGCAGCGGTGGCATTCGGTGGAACAGTCTCCGCTGCAGTTGAGATTCCATTCTTCCTTGCTGGCGGCCTTGTCGCCGCGCGCCTCGGGCTTCGATCGCTCTTCTCATTTGGGCTGATCGCGATGGGTATCTGCAGCGTTGCGTATGCATTTGTCGATTCACCCTATTGGCTCGCCCTCGTTCGCTCGCTTGTCGGCATCGGTTTCGCATGCACGCTGCTTGCAAGCGTGCTGAGTGTCCGCGAAATTGTTCCATCGGCGCTTCAAGCCACCGGCCAGGCGCTCTACCAGAGCGTCTCGTATGGACTTGCGGTGGCAATTGCCGCGCTCGTTGGCGGGATCATCTATGGCGAGCTTGGAGCTGCGCCGCTCTTCCTCTTGTCCGGCGCGATCATGTTCGCCGCCATTCCGTTTACATGGAGGGTTCTGCGCTAAATCGGCCCAACCGCTGTTGGCTCGACACCTACGGCGTCGCGAAGATCTCCATCATCAGATCGACGAAGCGCTGTGCATTGGCGTCAAATGCAACCGTCGCGTTCGGCTCCTTCCCACCGCGGAAGTGCGTGTCGACAACCGTACGTCCGAGCGTAAGCGTCCCGGTGGTTTCCACGGCAACATGGTGCCTGCGCGTGGTGATGATGTCCGGCTCCACGAGCGCCGCGACGCAAAGTGCGTCGTGCACGGGCGCCGACTCTGGCACCTCCATCTTCTGGCTGCTCTCATAGCTCGCAACGCGGCGCTGGATGAAGATCGCCGCCGCCTTTCCGGCAGGAGTTCCCAACCCTTCAAGCGCGTCGCACTGCGCTGCCGTCACCAGCGCCTTATGCGTAGCGTCGAGCGGCACCATCAGCAGATCCTTGAATCCAGCATCGAAGACGCTCGCAGCGCCCTCAGGGTCTGCCCAAATGTTGAACTCAGCAGAAGGGGTCATGTTCCCCACTTCGTGCCCACCCCCCATGATGATCAGCTTCGGCACCCACTCAGCGAATTTCGGCTCCTGGGCCACAGCGGCGGCGATGTTGGTAAGCGGGCCGATCGGCATGAGCGTGATCGGTTCGGTCGCAGTTCGGTATGTCTCAATCAACCACTCGACCGCACGACTGGATGCAGGGGCGCGCGAACTCCGCGGAATGTCCAGATACGTTCCGTGTGGATCTTGCACGGAATCAGCCTTGAAGAATCGCTCCGCAGGCATCGTCTTTCGCACCAGCGGCCGCGGCATCCCTGCGTGCACTGGGATATCAGCGCGGCCGATCAGATCGAGCACTGAGACGCTGTTCACGGTGGTCGCGGTGAGCGGGGCATTCCCGAACACCGTCGTCACACCCATGAGCTCAATCTCTGGATGTAGCGCCGCGAGCATCAGCGCAACGGCATCATCCGTCCCCGTATCGCAATCAATGATCAGGCGATGCATGGTCAGGACGGTAGCACATGTGCAACGTCGCGCGACCCTATTGGCGTCAACGGCTCCTGCGGCTTCGCCGCGCCAGAATGCACGCAACGCTCTACCGTCATCAACGTCTCAAACACCGGGGTCGTGCTGAGCTGCACACAGGAATACCCTGACACCAACTCGCGCGCGACTCGGCGGTCGTTTTCGGCGTCTGGGTACGGATTGCTGATGATGTAGAACGCTTGAAGATCACGAGCGATCAGCGCGTGGCTGCCACTTTGAAGCGAATAGAATTCTCTTTCATACATTGCGAACCACGCGTTCGGTGGACCGATCACTGGGAGCGCATCGTCGGGCACGGCGACAGCGATCGCACTGAGGTATGTGTTGAGGTCGTAGTCACGGTTTTGGATGTAGGCGAATGTGTACTGGGGGGTCAAGAGGGCGACGAAGACGAGCAGGGGGAGGGCGACTCGGCGAAGCCGATCGGCCACGAGGACGAGAAGGTAGATCAGCACCGGATACACAAAGAGCATGTAGTGGAAGTTCTCGCGACGGATCAGCAGCAGAAGGGCAACGCTGGCAACCGCCATCACCGCGAACAGCCGCTCGTTCTGCAGAAGACGCAGTTTAATGGCCAACGCGGCCGCTCCAACAAAGATGACCAGCTCTGGGAGATGACGAAGGTATTGCGTTTCAAAGAAGTAAGAAAACGCGAAGCCCCCGACACTGCCACCGCTGTTGCTGAACAGCACCGCTGGCAGCTCAGGGAGGCGTTGCCAGTGCAAGAGCGCATACGCGATCGCTCCAAGGCCCATGCCAAAGGCGCTCTTCATCGCAGCGAGAGCGATCTCTTTACGTCTCTCTCGGGCACGCACCATCGCAATCCCATGCCATGCGATGACGTGGAGGAGCGCTGCAACGCCCATTGGATGAATCTCAACGGCGGCGAGTGCGAGGACTCCAGCGAGCACCCATCGCCTGTAGGCGAGCGAAAGGATACTGAGTGCGACGAAGAGTAGGGTCAGGGCATCGGGCCGCGCCTGATTCGCAGCGGCGAACCCAGGCTCTACGAGCAAGAGCAGTCCAGCCGAAATTGCTGCGACCGACGTTCTCCCCGTCGCTCGGCCGATCGCCGCACCCCATGCGATCGCCGTCAGGGCCATCACGACGGTAGAGATCAGATGGGCGGCATCTCGCGACCATCCGACGATATTCAAGATTGGCCCATAGATGAACGCTTGGATCTTGCCAAACAGCGCGACACCGTTCTGCCCGCTACTCCGAAAGGCATTGCCGAATGAGAGATCGTCTTCGATTCCCCGATTGAGGAAGTTATAGAGAAAGGAGAGCGAGAATGCGTCGTCTCGATTCTCTGGGCGATACACCCCGCGGAGGAGCGTGTACAGGAGCATGAGCCCAAGGAGAAAGAGGCTCACCGCAACGCGGTGAGTCCGAAGCCAGGTGACGCCGCGTTCGGTCACTTGACCGACCCTCGAGTGGCCACATCCATTCGGGTCAGGGTAGCCGATGCGATACCTGCTCGATACATCTCCACGCTGAACATCCTCCCACCACGCGTGTGACGAATGCTCACACCGGAGGGAGCGGGAGGGGAGATCATGTCATTCGGAGCGAGAGTCAGCGCTGAGCGGCCCCGACTAGAGGACGGGCTCGCGCGCCTGCAGCCAGGTGGGCTTGCGATCATTGCCGGAAGTGCGGGGTACGGCAAAAGCAGCGCCGTCACCACGTGGGCGATCCAACAACCGACGCCGGCGCGATGGATGCGAGGAACTCTTGATCTCGTCGCTGCGCTCCGAAACGCTGCCGAAGAGGATGATGGGGCGTGGCTTCCGCGACTCGGTCGTGTGTGCAGAAAACCGATCAGCGTTGAGCAGGGTGTCGCTGCCCTGATTGCCGATCTTGGCGCACCGCATGCGAACATCAACTTTGTCATTGATAACGCCGATGAACTCGCCTCCACTGTCGAGGGGTTGGAGCTGCTACGCGCGATCGCTGAGAGGAATCCAGACGCAGCTCGGGTCATCCTCATCGGACGCAGAGGTGCGTCGTTGCGCCTCGCAGTCGCGCGAAGCAAACGCAGCGTGATTGAGATGGGCGCTCCCGCCCTTCGTATCTCCCCCCAGCAGTCGCGGCAGATCGCAGAGTCGCGTGGGTACCGTGGAACTCCAGCGGATATCGAATCAGCACGGCGAGCATCCGCTGGCAACGGCGGCGTGCTCGCGGCATGGGCAAGCAGCCAAGTGAACGGAAGACATGAGCAAGATCTCTTGGATTACATCCGAAGAGAGGTTGTCGGATCGAGTGAGCTGCTGCTCAGGCGTCTGACGAGTGGAACAGTTGAACGCCCAGCCCAAGAACTGCTGGAGTCACTCTGGACCGAGGGTCTCCTCCTCGCCCCCCAAGGGTTTGATGACTTGGGCAGCGACGGATGGCGAGTTCCGGAGCTGATCGCCAGAGCAATATCCGTGATTCCGAAGGTCCAGGTCCAGACCGTCGGCACGAGTGAGATCGCGACGTCCAATGGAAGTCTGGCGGTGCAAGATCGGCGGGTTGTGATCCATGATCTCGGGCCCCTCGTCATGGAGTGCGGAGGGCGAACGATCGAGGGGACGGCGATTCGTCCGCGCTCCCTTGCACTCTTGATCTATTTGGCAACTCGACCGCGGCACTCCGCAACGCGTGATGAGGTAATCGCGGCGCTTTGGCCGGACGCTGAGCCGCAGGCCGGGCTGAACTCCTTGAACCAAGCGATCTATCACTTGCGGCGGACGATTGAACCAGACTACGACCCAGTCCAAGATGGTCGTGATACCGGGTACGTACGGCATGAATCGGAAGTGGTCTCAATGAATCTGGATTTGGTGTCGTTTGACTCGGCGCGGTTGATCTCGCAACTCAACCACATTCGCCTTCGTCCGCGCGCCGAGGTGCTTGATTTGCTCTTGGACATGTATCACGGACCCTTCGGCTCTGAACTCCCCTATGAGCCATGGGTGCAGCGGTACCACAGCCTGATCGAAATCAGCCTCTTGACAACGGTTGAGCGTGCCGTCCTCGCCGCCCATGATGCAAGGGATTACGATCGTGCAATCAATCTCGCGGCCCGAGCGACGCGTATCGACCCCGAGGACGGCGCGCTGCTCGAACGACTTGCCGTGTTGCTCGAAGAGGACGGAGCAATCGCCGGCGCCAAGCGAGCGGCACGGCGAGCGATGGCGTTGCTGGCGGACATGGATGTGCGCCCTTCGGAAGAACTTCGACGACTGGGGTCTGCAGAGTTGGATCGCTAGCCCGTTGGCTCCTCATATGCTCGTGCCACGCTGACTACCGCCACCGCGCTGACCAGCACCGTACATCCGTAGAGGAGGCACCAGAAACACCAGGCTTCGATGACCAGCGCCTGGATCGCAATGAGCCCAAGTTCGACAGCGGCACCAGCGAGTGCGGCAAAGAGCCACGCGGCGAGAGCGCGTTGACTCTGACTCCGTGCATGGATCATCGTTGCCGCGAGAAGGAACGCTGATCCAATCACTCCAATCGCGGCAACTGGAACCGGGCCGATGCTGGACCATGCAGAGGCTTCGACCTTCGCACAACCACCGAACGGGCCAAGCGCCGGACCGCAGATTGCGGGAATGTCGATGAGGCGAATGCCGAGGAGATACGAAGAGATTGCAACGCCAGCTGCAGATGCAAGCGCGCTGATGCGGTGCGCCCGCGACACGCGGCTAGTTTCCTAGTGCTTCGTCAATGCGCGCGTAGAGTTCCTCTGAAGCGGGAATCCCCGACTGCATCCAGTCGCCAATGATGAGGGTCGGTGTGCCGGTGATGCCGAGTGATGTCGCCTCGGCAGCATCCGCCTCCACCTCCGTGCGAACCGCTGGGTCTGCGACGCAGGTGTCCCACGACGCGAGGTCGAGTCCCGACACTTCAGCGATCTTTCGAAGCCGCTCTGGGCTGAACGCTCCTTGATTCTCACCGACTTGATTCGCAAAGAGGTAGGAGTGGAATGCCCAAAACTTCTCCTGGTCGGCTGCACACTCTGCTCCTATGGCCGCAAGGAACGACTCTTCGCCGAGGAAGGAGTAGTGCCGATGTTCGATGCGCAGCTTCCCCTCGGTGATATAGCGCTCGTAGAGCGCCGGCTCAACGCCATTCCCCCACGTGCCGCAGATTGGGCACTGGTAGTCGGTCCACACGGTGAGGACCACCGGGGCATCGACGGCACCGAGGCCGTGATCGGTGGCGAGGTCCGCGGATGGAGTGAGGGTCGGCGCAACCGGGGTGAAGTCTCCCCCCATGCTCGGCGTTGGGGTGCCGCTGAACGGGTTCGCAAGGAACAGCACGATCACACCGACCACGCCAACGACCACCCCTGAGAGTGCGGCTCGTCGAATCAGATCCATGTGCCAAGTATAGCGATCGACCCCCTGACCCTCACCACACGCTATTGAGACTGTGTCTCATGTGTGCTATCGTGCGGCCATGGCAGAAGAGATGCTCAATGCTCTGGATCGCGCAGGGGTACGCCTGACCGGCCCCCGCCGGAAGCTCGCCGCGCTCATTGAGCGCCGCGAGGGGCACTTCACCGCTGCGGACCTCCTGAAAGATGCCGGTCGGCGAAGGATGGGGATCGGACGTGCAACCGTCTTTCGACTCCTGGAGCTCCTTAGCGAGCAGGGGCTGGTAGAGCGGATCGACCTCCCAGACGGAACGCACGCCTACATCCCATGCGAGCCAAACCACCATCACCATCTTGTCTGCCTCAACTGTGGCGCCACAACCGATGTGGGTGACTGCGGGATTGAGGCGGTCACGCGCGAAGCGGCGCGCCGCTCTGGTTTCAAGATCGAACAGCATCGGCTCGAACTTTTCGGCCGCTGCCCCGACTGCCGCTCCAGCAACTAGGCGGAGCAGTTTTTTAACCGCTTAGCAACGCTAGGCATACAAAGGAGGAACCATGAGACTAGGTATCAAAAGATCCGCGTGGACGGCAGTGGGCGCGGTGCTTGCGTCGCTCGTCCTGGTTGCTGGATGCAACGGAAGCGCAGCTTCGCCGTCCCCTAGCGAGAGCACTGGGGTAGCTGC
>Ga0129336_10000449_pt1 | contig 24042 bp, 25 predicted proteins | sample CPB6_02_DNA_FD_96878 | JGI IMG/M metagenome (GOLD analysis project Ga0129336, IMG submission 96878) | Freshwater to marine salinity gradient microbial communities from Chesapeake Bay, USA - CPBay_Sum_0.6_0.2_DNA | ecosystem: Environmental > Aquatic > Marine > Coastal | place: USA: Chesapeake... | reverse complement strand
GCTACGAGAGCGATCAGCGGTGGAGCGCCAATCCGGCACTCGCCCACGGAACGACCACGACATCGCCGAGACCAGAACGGGTGATGTAGGCGGTTCGCAGTCCCGGCCCACCAAAGCAGATGTTGGTGGTCATCACGTCGCCCGATTCCACGAATCGCACCACTTCGCCAGCAGGACTCAACACCGTTACTCCACCCGCCGGCGCAATCGTGGCCACGCATACATTGCCGTCACCATCTACCGCGAGAGAGTCGAGGTACACCAACTTGGGTGAAGCCCACAGCAAGTGGTGCGTGTCGAACGGCGTTACCGGGGCTACGACGCCGGGCTCCACGATGTCGCGCACCCACACACGCGCGGCATGGGTTTCGGCGTAGTACAACTTGGTGCCGTCGGGCGACAGTCCGATGCCGTTGGCGGCCTCCACCGGGAACACCACTTCGTTGATGTGCGAGCCGTCGAGTTTGGCGTAATAGATGGAAGTGCGGTCACCACTTCGCTCGTGACGAATGCCGTGGTCGGTGAAGTAGAAACCGCCCTTGCCGTCGAGCACCAGGTCGTTGGGTCCGCGCAATGGGTGTCCGTCGCAGGAGTCGTACAGGCGCGTGATCGCACCGGTCTTCGGATCGACCCGCTCGATGCGTCCACCGGTGTAGCGGGCTGGGTCGAACGGTCCGGGCAACATCAAGCCGCCCAGATCGATGGGAGTAAACGATCCTCCGTTGTTGCACACGAGGAGCGAACCGTCGGCACACTCAGCCAAGCCGTTGGGGCCACCAGGAACGTCGGCAATGAGGCCGGTGCTGCCATCGGGACTAATTCGTGTGATGCGCTCACCGAACATCTCGACGACGAGCACCGAGCCGTCGTCGCACCACACCGGACCTTCGGGAAACTTCACGCCTACGCCAATGGTTTGCATGGTCGAACAGTAGCGGGATTTAAGTAGGCTGGAGATGTTGTAACCAGCTAAGGGACACCTACGGAATGCCGAAAAAAGCGCTAGAAAACCACGACAGTTCTGTTGAGGCAGTTCTTAAATTCACTCGCCAAGCGATTGTCGACGGTCGCTTTGCCCCAGACACCAAACTCATCCCGCGCCAGATTGCTACCGAGTGTGGAGTCAGCTTTATTCCAGTGCGCGAAGCATTGCGAGTTCTCGTGTCCGAGGGATTCGTCACCTTCTTTCACAATCGTGGAGCCTGGGTAACACCTTTATCGATTGCCGACCTAGAGGACCTCTACGCCATACGTATCGAGCTCGAGACCGAGGCCGTGCGGCGCGCATCTCCATTGTCTGAGGCCGACATTGAGCGTCTTACCAGCTTCCTGGATTCGGCGGATCGTGCGTCAGCACGCGGCGATCGCAAGCGTGTCCTCGCACTCAATCGTGATTTTCACTTTTTCATCTACGGAAAAACCCAATCACCACGGCGCCTGCGACTCATTGAGCAAATGTGGCAGCACGCCGAGCGATACCAGCGTCTGTCTCTCAATTATCGGCATGACGCAGCCGACGAAGAGCACCGTGACATCATCAGAGCTTTAGCCAAGGACGACTCGCGTGGGGCCGCACGCGCCATGCGAACGCATCTAGAAACCACAGTTGATCTCATCCGAACAGCCTTCACCTCTGCGCCACTCACCCAATCTCAGAAGCTGAATGTCCCCAGCCAGCAGAAAGTCACTAAGAGCTAACGCCTCGAAGCCAGTTCAACGTAATGTCATTCCACTCGTCTGGCATCTCATGAAATGCGATGTGACTGGAAAACGGACCAGCGAAACAATGCCACTGGGCAGTTGCAATGCATTCATAGACGGCGCGCCCATAGCGTGCCGGAACCTGCCAATCCATCTCACCTGATGTAATCAGAGTGGGAACTCGGATCCCGTTCAGCCGACTCAGGGTGTCATGCGTCTTATCAGCATGGAAGTGACCCAAAATTCCCTGCGGACTTGGAGGATAAGGATTCTCCAACAAAAATGCCTGCTCAAAGTCGCGCGCACGTTCGGGGGTTTCGTTTACAAACGATGGGCTACTCACCCACAGCAACGCAAGGCGGATGTACATGGCTAGGTCACCGGCGCGAACTGGCACCTCCATGGAGTCAATCATCCGACAGAACCATTCGTCAGAGTGTCCCCACGTGCAATGGAGCTGCAGACTTTCAACAAGGTGCGGGTAATTGATAACAAGTTCCTGGGCAGTGGCCGAACCGAGCGAGAGCCCGGAAACGTGAGCTCGTTCTATTCCAATTGACCTGAGCAACGCAGCAGCATCATCGGCCAGTAACTTCATCGAATACGACTCGGCTAACTCGGGCTGTGTTGACTGACCGGTACCCCGGGCATCGTATGTGATCACTGTGTACTCGTCTCGATATGCCGCTACTTGGTTGTCCCATGTGGTGTGGTCCGCCGCGGTACCCATGATCAAGAGCAAAGGTGGGCCCGAGCCCTGGACTTCGTAGTACATCTCGATTCCAGTTGACAACTGCAGCTTGGGCATTCAGGCACTCCGTTCGTTAAAGATCGGGTTCAAAAAGCAGATCAAATTCCAGCAAACCTCGATCAGCTGTGAATATTAAAGCTGCCGGAAGAGAGGGATTCGGAATCCCCCACTCGGAGAACACCACTTCGGTTTCACCAGTGAGTCGTAGTTGTCCGAGGGCACTCGTAGCGCGAATGAGCACTTGCACATACTTGGTGACACCGCGCAGTGTGAGGTTTCCGCCAATTGTTTGCGTCTTGGCTTCGCCCTCGCTTGATGCCCCACGTAGAGAAACCGGCCCACCGAGCTCGAAACTCGCGTTGGGAAACGTCGCGGTCTCCAAGATCCTGCCGCGTACCTGATCGTCGCGCTGTGAGCGATCGCTGACGAGTGTGGCCATATCTACAGTGAAGACAGCCGCAACCAGAGTTTCTCCAGAGATTTCAAAGGTCCCCTCAATTGCGTCGGTCCGACCAACACCTTCGGTTTTGCTCAATCCAATCTGCTCACGAACGCGATACCCAACGATGGAGCCGTCAGCGATACGCCAGCTGCCCTCTAGGTCACTAAGAGCAATGATGCCGGCTGGGAGAGCTTGCCCCCGAAGTGCGCTGGGTGGCTCCACCAAACGCACGTACACCGCTGGAACCAGCAAACCAATAAGCACCGCCGAAATCAGCAGCGCCAGAAGCCATTGGGTGCGCTTCTTCACCGGCTGTGCTCTGTCGAAACGACTTCTGCCCACGAAGGCGATGCATCACGATCACGCACCGCGTTAATCACATGGAGAAAGTCCAACAATTCCTCTAGTTCGGACAACGAACGAACCACTTTGTCCTCAATGAGGAGCCCAACCTCGTAGCCATCTTGATGGAGTCGGGCAACACATTTGGTGTCTAGTTGGGTGCCCTTGCGAATTGCCTCCATTGCAAACAACAAAATTCCGTCACATTTTTCGGACTCCAACGTTGAGTGAACGTCGTCGCTCACACCTTGACCTTGACGAGCCACATAAGGCACCGGGATCAACATTCCGCCGAGGCGCTCGGCCATCCGTTCCAATGCTGCCGCCTGCTCACCGAATGTCGGCGCGCGCGGAACCCCTGGCTCCGGATTCACCTTGTTCTCATACTCAAGTAGGACAGGGAGAAACGTCTTCACATGTCCTCATTGCGTTGAAACGACAAACCGAGCCGCGTAAGTTCAGTCGTTTGCAGCATCTCGAAGTACCGGAACGGATCTTTCATGCCCAAAGGAGCAAAGAGGTGTTTATAGCGCGTGTTAAGTGAGACTCGTGTCTCAGATTCAGTGTTGATTTGCGATCCATGGAAGAGTGCTGACCAGAACAACAATGCGGAACCGTAGGGAACGTTCACCAGTTCTGCTCGAGCATCCAGCAACCCCTCGAACGCCTCTGCATCATTGGGATTCAATCGGTACAGATCCAGTGCAGTGCGAGTGGACTCCCGATTGAGGATGTACATGCTCTTAGAGTCGTGACAATCGACCAACGGCAACCACACAACAACCTCATATGGCGAGTTCGCAGGAGCATCTCGATGTAACTCAGTGGGCGTGGGGTGATTCGGCGGCTGCAACACCACATTTGGAACTCTTTGCGCCAAAACATCTTGCCCAACCAAGGACGTGAGTTTCGAACGAAACGCGGCGAAAATTCGACGATTGGCCATCGACTTCTCCGCAATGATCGGAGTAATCGCTAGACGGAGTCGATCAATCTCTGCTGAATCCCCACAATGACGATGAATCTGGTCAAGATCGTTTTGCACGTCTCCTGATTTGACTTTGAGCTGATCGTAAAGCACATCGCGAACGTCACTACGCAACTGATCGAGCTCTGCTCGGTCATCGGCGGGAACAATGCAATACCCGAACTTTTCAAAATCGCGCAAAAACTTCTGGCTATCGGTCATTGGTAGTCACCTTTCCTGGATTCATGATGTTCTGGGGATCGATCGCCGATTTGATTGCCCGCATGACGTCGACTGCCGACTCGCCCAGCTCACGATGAAGATGTGAAATTTTACCCAGACCAATGCCATGCTCACCCGTGCAAGTGCCGCCCACTCCCAAGGCTCGCGTGATGAGCCGCTCATTGAATGCCTCTATCTTGCGCAACTCGGCTGAGTCGTTCGGGGGCACTACACACACCACATGGAAATTGCCATCACCGACATGCCCAATTATCGGACCAAACAACTCATGTTCAGCTAGATCGAGGTGAGTTGCCTCAATGATGTTCGCCAATTGAGAAATGGGCACACACACGTCTGTAATGAACAACTGTCCACCCGGGTACGCTGCTCGCACTGCCCACGCTGCATCATGTCGCGCGCGCCAAAGCCGAGTGCGTTCACCTTGATCAGTGGTGGACTCCCAGTTGGAGCCACCGAATTCAGTCACCACACCCAAGGCCACTTCGGCGTCGTCAGCGACTGATTTTGGTGAACCAAGAAACTCAAACAGCAAGAGGTGACGCGGCGCTAGCGACAATCCAGAATGTTTATTTACTGCAGCGACCGCCGCTTTGTCCAGAAGTTCTATGCGGGCTACACCGACACCGAGTTGGATGATTTGGCTTACGGCGCTGACTGCGGCATGAAGGTCGTCGAATTGTGCAATTGCGGCGAGCGTTGACTCTGGAATTCCAAATAGCCTCAGTGAAAGCTCGGTGACAACACCGAGCGTTCCTTCCGACCCGATGAACAGCCGCGTGAGGTCGTAGCCAGCCGATGTCTTTCGTGCACGACGGGCAGTTTCGATGACTTCCCCACTGGGTAGGACGACCTTGAGAGAAAGCACAACCTCTCGCATCGCCCCGTACCGAACGGTTGTCGTGCCCGATGCTCCAGTGGCAGCCATGCCGCCGAGCGTTGCGTCTGCTCCTGGGTCTACAGGAAAGAACAAGCCATGAGGCTTGAGATGATCGGCAAGTTGTCGGCGGGTGACTCCGGCCTCCACGGTGCAGTCCATGTCCTCTGCCGATACGCGAAGAATCCGCGACATCCGTGACATATCGAGAGAAATACCACCATGCAGCGCTTGCACATGACCTTCGAGTGAGGTTCCTACCCCAAAGGGGATCACCGGGATTTGGTAGTCACGACAAACATGAACACACTTCACGACATCTTCCGTCGACTTTGCAAATAGCACTGCGTCGGGCGATGCAGGCTCATGATGACTTTCGTCGTGAGAGTGTTGCTCGAGAACCGCTGCGACAGAACTCATCTGTTCACCGAACATTGCTCGCAGCCGATCAATGCCCTCTTTTTGGGCTGTCCCTAGAGCCGTGCTTACGTTCATATGTTTGACACGAAGTTAGGCATACGCATGGAGTGATTTTGGCTGCTTGCTTGCCGAGCCAGCACTCATCCGTTGAGGTACCTAAGCGCCGACAGCGCATAAATCATGGCTGCCTGCGCTGGGCCGTCCTTGTGCATCGACTCGTTTGGACTATGCGCTCGCGGTAGGAAACCCGGCCCGAACGAGGCGACGCAGGGCACCCCGGCGGCAGTCTGAATGTATGCGGCATCAGTTGCGCCGGGGAATGCATCCAGCACGGGGGCTCGTCCAAGGACCATCTCACATGTGGATTGCAACACCTGGATTACATCATTGTTCGAATCAATTTCTGTGGCCCCCATCATTCGGTTCCATTCAAGAGTTGCTCTCAACTCGGGGTCCTGCGCCATCGCATCATCGAGAAATCTCTGAATGTCCAACTGAATCTGCTCCTCGGTCATGCCGGGCAATGTGCGGATGTCACAGGCAAACTCGGCTCGCCCAGGAAATACTCCATAGGTAACGCCAGCACTAGCCATCACTCCCACGTTGATGGTTGGCCCATGTTTACAAAATGGGTGCTCATCAAAAGTGAGATACGAATGGAGTTCGTTCTGCATCTTCAACGCAAGTGCTGCCATCTTGAGTGTGGCATTTACTGACGGCAACTGATCAGAGATCGACGAGTGCATCTGGGTTCCGAGGACTACAACCCTGAAAAGAGCGACTCCCCGCGAAACCAAGTGCAGTGATTCCCATTCCTGTTGAATACCGCCAGGCTCGCCGATAACACATACATCGGCTTCGATCAACCCCGCTGACGCCAACCACTTCGAGCCGTAGACCGAACCGTTTTCCTCGTCAGCCGTCAATGCAAGAGCCAACCTGCCAGAAAAATGACCAAGATTGGCAAGGGCGGCTGCTGCGTAAACCATTCCCGCAATTGCACCTTTCATATCTCCTGATCCGAGTCCGACCAACTGATCGCCAATAATCACTGGCTCATGGGGATTGGTTTTCCACTCATCAAGATTTCCTGGTGGCTTGGTATCGATGTGGCCCGACAGCATCAGGGTTCGCCCAGGCTCTGTGCCTTGCACATGCGCAAGCACGTTGGGACGCTCATCGAGAGCCCCAACGATCTGACGCTCCGTCACACCGAGCATTCGAAGTTTCTCCAAGATAACTTTGCTGATTGGCACCTCGTCGCCCGGGGGGTTCACCGAGGGCGTACGAATGAGCTCGCACGTAAATTCCAAAATTTCATCGGCTCGCTCGCGAAGAAATTCCACCACCGTCGCTTCGGCCTCATTGCGCGTACGACCAGCGAGTCCCTCAAACATGCGGCAACTCTATAACATAAGGCAATGACTTTTCCAGATGTTCGCTCGGTGAACCCCCTGAAAGCACGACTGCAAAGTGGTCAAACAGCCGCAGGAACCTTTCTTACGATCTCTGGTCCTGAGGTGGCCGAGATTTGTGGTCTGTCTGGCTGCGACTTCGTGATTATCGATACCGAACACACCCCCATCGGCTGGGAAAGAATTGCCGCGACCAACCTTGCCGCGTTACACGCTGGGACCTGCCCGATTATCAGAGTTGGAACAACACAACGTGATGTTGCGACGCGTGCGCTGGACAGCGGGGCGCGAGCAATCATGTACGCCCAGGTCTCTGATGCCCGAGCCGCTCACGAAGCGGTTGCCGGTTGTCTCTTCCCACCGGACGGAGTGCGCGGAGTCATCGGAAGTAGCTCATTTGGCTATGGCCTGAAGATGTCGCTTGCTGAATACATTCCTGCCGCAAATCGCAACATGGTCTGCATTATTCAACTTGAGACTCTGACGGCAGTTAGCAACGTTGAGGAAATTGCCAAGGTGCCCGGCATCGACTGTCTCTTCGTGGGTCTCACCGACTTGTCTGTGGATGTTGGGTGCCCTGGCGATTACACCAACGTCAAAGTAGAGGCGGCACTTGACCGCGTTCTACAAGCTGCGAAGGCGAACGGGGTTCCCGTTGGGATTCCCATCACCGACCCATCACTCGCGGCCAGTTACCACCAGCGTGGCGCAACTTTTTTTGCGACAACCGATCGCTCGTTTGTCACCTCAGGTGTGTCGCATTGGATGCGAAGCATTGCCTCACGCAAATAGGGCAACTACTCAGCGCTACTTCTGAATACCGTGCGCTTCTTCGAAACTCGGCCCACCAGTGGTTTCGACCCAGTAACGCTTCGCCCAGCCGACACCCTTCCATGTTTTTAGGTCGTCCGGCGTCAACTTGATGAGCCAACGTGGCTGCTTCAGCGTGGACTCCATGTATGACGGACCATTCTCACCGAGATAGCGAATCGCCATTTGAGTCGCAATTCCAACCCACTTTCCGCCAACGTTGGGGCGCTCTACGATTTCTGCGCGACCTTGCGTCATGATCTTCGGAATTTGCGACATGGCCCCACTGGCCGAATCGGGCTTGCCATGTTCCTTGTCGATTACAACTGCGATGCGAGGATCGTGGTCGATGAAGCGACACCATTCGGCACGCTCGCGTCCAACGAACCACAGACTCGTTCCATCCCATTGATACCAGACCGGCACCACATAGGGCCAGCCATCGGGTCGGACTACAGCCAAACGAGCCAGCGCATCGCCGGCCAAAAACGTGTCACGTTCAGCGCGCTCTAACGCTCCCATTGCTCCGCGGTACTCGTCTTTGCTCACGATGCGCCTCCCTTGAGACCCTCCGTCAACACCGTCGGTGCTGCAATCGTTGAGTCCGTTCCCTCTGTTATAGCATCTGGGGCGTGCCCGTAGCAACTGAAACTAGTCCAGGCGCAATTTCCATTCGGGGCCTCCGTCACTCATACGGTCGCCACAGCATTGGCAAACGTGGAACCTCGGCCGTTGAAGTGTTGAAGGGAATTTCGCTCAATGTACCCGAAGGCCAAACACTGGGCCTTGTTGGTGAGTCCGGGTGCGGCAAGTCAACGCTCGTCAAATCCATTCTGCGTTTGGTCCAACCATCTGCTGGTGAGGTGATGTTACGGACCAAGGCCAATGACAGCAATGAAATCAATGTCCTCACCGCCTCACCACGCGAACTAAAGCTGGTTCGCCAACGTCTGCAGGTGGTCTTCCAGGATCCCTACGGCTCTCTCAACCCAAGAATGTCGGTGCATCAAACAGTCTCCGAACCGCTTCAAGAACACTTCGGAATGTCCAAAGAAGACTGTCGAGCACGCGTCGGTGAACTGCTCGAACTCGTAGGTCTTGACCCAACGGTTTCTGATCGCTATCCACATGAGTTCTCGGGGGGACAACGCCAGCGAATTGGCATTGCGCGAGCGCTTGCCTTTGAGCCGCGAGTGCTCATCCTTGACGAGCCGGTGTCGGCACTTGATGTATCGGTGCAAGCCCAAATTCTCAACCTCATCGTTGATCTTCAGGAGCGACTTGGCCTTACTTACTTGTTCGTTTCACACGATTTAGCGGTCATTGAACATGTGGCCGACACTGTCGCCGTCATGTACCTGGGTGAAATTGTTGAATTTGGCGCTACCGAACAGCTGTTTCGGAATCCGAGTCATCCATACACGCAAGCATTACTTTCGGCAAGTCCAATTGCTGACGTTGACTTGGAGCGAAAGCGAACTCGCATCATTCTGCGCGGAGATACTTCGAGCGGTGGGTCCACTTCGGGCTGTCAATTCGCTAACCGGTGTCAAACCAGCGCCGGTCGCTCAGAATGCACTGAGTCCCATCCCAAACTTCGCAATATTGGCTCAGGCCATCTCGCAGCGTGTCACTTTGCAGGCGCATAGGGTATGACCAAGCCAACGCCATCCAACGCCATCCAACATGTCCCACGGTCGGGTATTCGTCAGGTTTTTGATGAGGCTGCCAAGTACCCCGATTGCATACGTCTTGAAGTTGGTGAACCGAGTTTCAGCACACCAGCTCACATCAAGGAAGCTGCGGTCAACGCCCTCGCCGAGAATTTTACGAGGTACACAGCGAATGCCGGAATTCCCGAATTGCGTTCCGCCATAGTTGACAAACTGCGTCTTCGCAATGGCATCTCGGTTGGTAGCAATGACGTTGTCGTTACTTCGGGTGGCGTGGCAGCCTGCTTTACTGCCCTCGCGGCCATGGTGAACCCGGGCGATGAAGTCCTCCTCGCCGATCCCAGTTGGCCGAATTACGTGCAGATGACGGTGCTACTCGGAGTAAAGGCAGTGCACTACCGACTTCGCCTCGAAAACGACCTCATCCCCACTGTTGAAGACATTGAGCGGTGCATCACACCGAAAACCAAAGTTCTCATAATGAACTCTCCTGGCAACCCAACCGGCGCCGTAACGCCACTATCTCGCTTGCGGGAAATTCTTGAGCTAGCCCATCGACACAACTTGTGGGTGATTTCCGACGAGGTATACGACGAAATCTGGTTTGACACACCTCCGCATTCGCTTCAACCGTTAGACACTCAGGAGCGCGTTGTGAGTGTTTTTTCCTTTTCCAAAACGTATGCGATGACTGGCTGGCGAGTCGGATACCTCACAGGAGCATCCGAAATCGTGTCGCATGTGCTTCGCGCCCAGGAGCCAACAACATCTTGCGTCAACAGCCCCGCCCAGCGTGGTGCGGTTGCTGCCCTTCTCGGCGACCAGCAGTGTGTTACGGATATGCGCTCTGCATATGCCTCACGCGCCCGATTGGTCACCAGGATTCTCGACGACCATGGCGTTCCATACGCACGCCCTACTGGCGCGTTCTACACCATGGTCGACATATCGGGGGCCCGAATGTCAGACCGTGACTTTGTTTCGCGCATGATCACCGAACGACGCGTTGCTGTTGTGCCCGGCTCGGCCTTTGGCCCGGAGTCGGGAAATGTTGTTCGGGTTTCGCTGGCCTCTAGCGAAAGCGACCTTCAGAACGGCGTAACGCGCTTGGCCTCAGCTGTCTCGGATTGGTCAAACTAAGGAGAAATCAAAGAGTCCCAGGGCGTTACCCCCACAAATACTTGCGCGGTCCCCTGGCGCAAGATCAGGCAGGTGGCGATCAATCAGCGTGAGCATCCTGTCGTAGCCAGGTGCTTCGCGAATCCACGGCCAGTCAGTAGCCATCAGCATTCGGTTGGGCCCGAATACATCGAAGAGGCGTCGGCTCACGGGAATGAGGTCCTTAAATGGGTACTCCTCCTGAGAGAACGCGTAGTGACCCGAAAAGTGAACATGGACATTCTGAAACTCTGTCGCAATCTCCTCCACCATGACCAGACCCTGCGGGGGCAGCTCGACGACAAACCGGGGACGCCGAAACGAATCAAACTGCATTTCAGCATGAATATCGGGAAGGAAGCCAAGATGATTAAGCACTACTCGAAGTTCGGGGAGCACTCGTAGCACGTCACGAAGAATGGCAATCTGAGTACGGTCTCCATAGAACCAGAGCACGAGTTGCTTGGCTGCCATGAACTCCAGAATTGGCCAGCACGCCAAGTCGGTCGGCCTTTCGCCCATCCGACCGTTGAGGCCGTAAAACCGCAAACCCTGCAGTGGTCCTAACTCGCATCGTTCACGAACTACCGACACATCCTGAGGCGACTCGTGGTCGTAAAGTCCGACACCAGCGAAACGCCCTGGATAAGTGGCAATCACTTCACGCAAGTACTCATCGCCATTGCCCAACGGCACGACGACGGCATGTGACACGCCATTTTCCTCCATCGAGTTCACAAGTTCAGCCGCCTGCTCTTCACGCGACTCCTCAGCCATTACGTCATAAATCCGCCGGGGGTATTGCTGACTGTGCCGTTTAAACAGGTGTAAGTGAGCATCAACGAGGGGGATCACGGCTTAGCAGAACCCAATAGATACCGATTTATAAACAATTGCACGTGAGCGCGAATTGCCTGGTCGGACCCCACAACCTGTACCCCGCCATCAAGTTTCACGTTCGAAACCATTAGTTGCTCTCCGAGTAGCCGAGACATGAACGCCTGGGTCGCAGTACCAGCCAAATGCTTTCCTTCCGAATGCAGAACCAGTCGGATGCAATAGTGGCGCTGCTCACCAATCTCGCACAGCGGCTCCAGCTCGGGCAGAAGAAGTACTTGCGCATTCACTCCATCTTTCTCGCCGAGCGCTATGGCCGCAGTCGCGCTCCTTCCAACGGCGAGCAACCCCACTCGTGAGGCTTTCACTCGCAGGGCATCAATGATCCGACGAAGGTCACCGAGAAGTTCTCGAGGTTCGGTTCGCTCACCATCCGATAGCCCACATCCGCGTTGGTCGATTGAAACCACAGACAGCATGGAATGTGACAGCAGAGCTGGTAAGGCCCCAAGGGAATCCAGGTCGGCGTCAAGGTCATGGACACAGAGTAAAACGCCGCGGGCGTCATCCTGCCAGCGTGCGACACCGCGCACAACGACACCCTCACCGACCGTGAACTCGACGGGCTCAACCCGATTCGTTGATGTCATAGCCGCAATCGTCCTAACCTCTGTCGATCAGTCAATGGGGTTGTGACATCGCACAGCGCTCGACCGACGGATCACCAGAGCGGGTCGCACCTCATGGCATACAGTAGTGACTCGTTCGCAGCGCGGCGCAAAGACACAGCCGGCAGGAATCTCAGTCGGTTGAGGCACACGCCCCGGAATTGCCGTAAGCGACTTGGTAGCCGACCCCAAACGAGGTACTGCTCGCAGTAATCCATGGGTGTAAGGGTGCTGCGCACCTCTGAAGACCTCGGCAACACTTCCCGTCTCGACAATCTCGCCGGAATACATGACCGCGACGCGATCAGCAACTGACGCCACGACTCCGAGGTTATGGGTTATGAGAATGATGCTCATGCCGCGATCTTTCTTCAACATCAAGAGCCGTTCGAGAATCTGAGCCTGTACCGTAACGTCCAGTGCAGTCGTAGGTTCATCGGCGATAATCACCTTTGGATTGTTCACCAATGCCAACGCAATCATCACCCTTTGAGAGATTCCGCCAGAGAGCTGAAACGCATACTCGCCAAATCGGCGCCGAGGATCTTCAATACCTGCGTCGGCCAATGCTGCTAACGAAACCTCCTCGGCGCGAGCCTTATTCACCTTTTGATGGGCGCGAACTGCGGTGGTGAGGATGGTTCCGACAGTAAACATCGGGTCCAAAGCACTCATTGGATCCTGGAAAATCATTGAGATTTCTTTGCCGCGAACCTTTCGTAACTCGGCGCGGGGCAATGTAAGCAAATCTCTACCACCAAACATCACCGCACCCGATGTGACCCGAAGCGGCGGGGACGACTGCAGCGAAAGGAGAGACAATGCCGTCAGGGATTTTCCACATCCACTTTCGCCGACCACTGCCAAGATCTCATTTTGGTAAAGGTCGAACGAGACATCTCGAACGATGTCGTACGACAACCCGCTCGAATGAACCCCGACACTGAGCTTCTCCACTCCAAGCAACACACCATTCATTACTTGTACTTCCGAAGTCGCGGATTGGCAATGGTGTACCCCACCGTCGCCATCAGGTTGCCGAACGTCACCAGTACCACTAAGAGTAGAGAAAAGAGCTGGACTACCGGGTAGTCACGGCGAAGCACAGCATTCACCAACGCCTGCCCGACACCCGCCCAACCGAAAATAGTTTCGACAACCAATGCATAGCCAGCGATTTGGCCAACACGCAAACCAGCCAAAGAAATCAGCGGCATCAGAGAGCTTCGTAGCACATGCTTGAAGTGGATGCGACGCTCACTCACACCAGCAGCCCTCAGTGTTCGAACGAAATCTTGGCCAAGGTTCTCCAACATTGCAGAACGTGTCATGCGAACTGTAAGCGCAATGCCCTCTGCACTGAGCACGAGGGTGGGCAGAATCAGATAGCGAATACCGCCCTGACCTGCGGACGGCAGCCACCCCAACAGTGTGGAAAAGATATAAATTGAAATAAGCGCGAGCCAGAAATTAGGAATCGCCATTCCAGCGACTGAAACCGACGTGATTCCTGTGTCCAACCAACTGTTGCGGCGCATCGCAGCCAGCATCCCGAGTGGAATTCCGAGTGCAAAAATCACCACCATTGAGCTCCCGCCCAAAATCAAGCTGTTCTTAATCTTTTCGGTGGCCAAGGTGCTCAACTTGGCATTGTTGGTGAGCGAATTCCCCAAATCCCCGGTTGCCAGTTTCCCTAGGTACGTGAAGTATTGGTTGATAATTGGCTTATCGAGGCCCACCTGCTGACGAAACAGCGCTCGGTCCGCAGCACTCGCTGAGGCGGGCAAGCGCGCCGCGGTAACGTCACCTCCCGAAAGTCGGATTGCGGCAAACACAGCAAACGACGACACCAATAAAAGCAAGAGCATGGTAAGGGTCCGCTGCAAAACAGCTTTCATTTCGCACTCGCCCGTTCAACTGCAGTGCGAAGTCGAGGATCAAGTAAATCTCGGAGTCCGTCCCCAATAAGACTTACTGAGAGCACCATTACAAAAATCAGGACACCCGGGATAGTGGATTCCCAATGGTTGAGTCGTAAAAAATTTCGACCGTCTGAAACCATCTGACCCAAACTTGGCATTGGCGGCTGCGCCCCTAGACCCACAAACGAAAGCGATGCTTCCGCAATGATTGCTACGGCGACGTAATAGGACGACAGAACAAAAGCTACGGGCATCACGTTGGGGATGATGTGCTTGAGGAGAATATGCGAAGTCGAGTAGCCACCGGCATGGGCTGCAATGACAAAGTCCTTCTCTGTTAGTCCAAGAACTTCACCTCTGACGACGCGAGCGATTGCAACTGTGTTCACGAGCCCCACGGCCAGAATTACAGGGAGGAGTCCCGAGCCAATCGATGCGGCGGCGAGTACTGCGACCAGAATTAATGGGAATCCCCATACGAAGTCGACAACCAAACTGATTGCACTATCGACTCTGCCCTTGACATAGCCCGCTACGAGTCCGATACCCATTCCAAGAACAACAGCGAGTGCCGTGACTGAAATTGCGACAATCAAACTGATTCGAATTCCATAGGTCGCTCGTGCCGCCAAGTCGCGACCTAGCGCATCAGTACCAAAAAAGTTGCCTGGCGTACCAAGTGGTTTGTGTCCGGCCAGCAAGTCCTGCTTGTCGTAGGCACCAAAGATCCATGGGCCCACAATTCCCAGCGCAGCAATCACAACCGCGAGAATGACTCCCGTTACGAGTTGCTTGTTACGACGCGCACGCCGAAGAAGAGTCATGTCCATCTCACAGTATTCATGATTCGAGGGTCAGGCGCCATACTGCACCTGACCCTCGAATCGTTACGCCAACAGCCAAAGAGCGGCTGTCGTTTCGGTTCGATTACTTGTCCATCCAGACGTCGTTGTAGACGGGGTAGAGGTTCCAGACGAACGGCTGCCAGTTTTTCACGTAGTTGTGGTGAACGAACGTGGCGTACTGGTTCATCAATGGCAGGTACGGCAGTTTCTCCGCCCACTCCAATTGGAATTTCGATGATGCAACTTGTGCAGTCTCTGGGGTTCCCGACTGACGCCATTCTGCAATCGCCGCATCAATGGTGGGTTCCACAGCGTGCGAGAAGTTGGGCACGGGAATGGTTTCTGACGAGCCGAAAATTACCAGAATGTCCAGAGGCACCGGCCACAGCCAGAAGAACAGTGACATTGGGGCAGCCTTACGACCTTCACCTGATGCTTGTTCGAACCAGACTGCTCGATCGACCACGTCTAGCTGTGCGATGACACCAACTTCCTTGAACTGCGCGGCCACAGCTTCAGCAACTTGCTTCTGCTCGGTGGTGTCCTCCACGACATAACGGAACTCGAAACGAGTGCCATTGCGCTCAAGGACTCCGTCGCTACCTGGTGTCCAACCCGCCTCGGCAAGTTTTGACTTCGCAAGCTCGACGTCGTACTGGTTGTACTCCTCCACCTTCGGCTCATACTGGCGGTCTGTCTTGGGGAATGGGCCATAAGTTGGGTCACCGTTTCCAAACAGAATCGCATCAACCATCGCCTGTCGATTCAGCGCGTGAGAAAGACCCTGACGGGTCAACATGTCGCCGAAGAATTCTGGATAGTCACGGTTCATCACCAAGTGATAGCCCGACCATTCCGGGTGCTGAATGACGGTGAGATCGGAGTTGCCACGCAAACGCTCAAGATCTGCGTAGCTCGGTCCGATCAAAGTGTCCAACTCTCCGCTCTCGAGCTGCGTGGCGCGTTGACCGGCTTCTGTGATCACGCTCCAACGAATGGAGTCGAGGTATGCCGTGCCCTTATTGGCGATGAATGGGGTGTTGTTACCTGGGTAGTCATCCCAACGAGTTACCAAGCTGTGACTTCCTGGCACCCATTCGGTGTGCGTGAATGGTCCCGTTCCGTCAGCTGTTTCGGTCCCGTATGTCGATGAAGGATCGCTACCGCCCGCTGCCTTCCACGTGTCGATGTTGGTGAGCGCCCAGTAACCAGTGGTGTGAGGGCTCAAAGCGCCGAGCCAGGCATTCTTCATCTTCATAACCACTTGGTTGCCTTCAGCGCTGTAGCCCTCCATCGGAACCGTCGAAACTCCACCGATGAAGCTGGTGTCCTTGATTACCTGCAGCAGCTCTGCGACTTGCTTTGCCCCCATTGCACCGCCACTGTGGCTCACTCGACCCTCGGGAATATCGAAGGTGTAGGTGAGACCGTCATCGGAGACGTTGTAGCCCGACGCGAACTGCGGAACTACCGCGCCGTCGAGGTCGAACGTTACAACAGTTTCGTAAATGCAACTGAATGCAGGGTCGTACCAGTTGGTGGTGATGGGGTCATGTTTCGACACGTCACGGTTGTAACCCTCGCGAAGTTGTCCGCCCACTTTCGGCGTAGAGGCGGTGTCGACTGCAGCAGTGTCTGTCGTCGTATCGCCTGAGCTCGCGTCATCAGAGCCTCCACATGCGGCCAGGATTGCCGATGCTGCACCCATCCCGATACCGAGGCTGAACAGGCCTTTTGCAAACTGCCGACGTGAGATTCCGCCACGCATGTATTTGTCTACAAGTTCACCAGCTTCGTCGCCGTACTGTTCCCGTGCCATGTTGACAATCATTGTGAATTCCCCCTGAGATAGTTGTGGTGGTTGATGGGATTACATTGAATTCGCGACGAGACTTTTGTGATGGAAGTCACCTCGCATAAAAGACTATAACAACCACACCAGACCGATGCAAGCCCAAGCGGCGTTTGTTATAGGGTCCGGAGCCCTATCGCCCCCGTGTCTCTACCGGCGAACATCGCGACCTTTCACCCCAAGAATCCTCTCGACATCGCCCATGGTGCCCAAAAAATGGTCGCCATGCATTGTGTGCTTTAGGGAGGCCATTGCCTGGCCGAGTCGAACCCCATGCCGCAAGTCGTTCACCAAGATTCCCGCAATCAAACCTGCACAAAAGGCATCCCCAGCTCCGATTCGGTCAATGGTTTTGGTGGGAATGGCTGCGAAGTGCTCCGCTCTCCCCTCGTACCCCAGCCACACTCCGTTGGCCCCGTCGGTAAGCACGACCGTTGGAGCACGGAGCAGTTCGGTAAGTCGTCCAACAGCTTCTGCCGACGGAGAATGGACGCCAAAAAGATCTGCGGCATCTTCCCCAGTGCAAATAACGACATCCGCCGCCGCACACATGGGACGCAGAGTTGACGCGGCAATCTCAGCCGACCATAACTTGGCACGAAAGTTTACGTCCACGACGCACTTGGCGCCGCCGGCTCGGCCACGAGCCAGAAGTGCTGCGGCCGTCTCGGCACAGGAATCGCTGAGGGCCGCGGTGATTCCGGACACCTGCACGACTGCGGCATGGTCGGCGGGTGCCAAGTCGACATTGTCGATGGACATACCAGTTGCAGCTGAGCCACGTCGGTCGTAGACAACCGAAATACCACGAGGGGCAGGTGCGATTTCGGTGTAGTACACGCCAGTACGCGATTGCTCAGCCCACGTCACATGATCACAGTTCACACCGTGCGAGCGGAGTTCAGCGACAACCCGCTGACCTAACGGATCGCGAGAAACTCGGGAAATCCACGTTGCCCGCTTGCCCAACCGAGCCAGTGCGACAGCGACATTGGCCTCGGCTCCACCCACCAACAATTCAAGAGAGCGCGCGTTGGCAAGGGTGCGCCCATCAGAAATCGACAAGCGGATAAGGGCTTCACCGAGAGTGACAACTGCATCCGTCACGGAGTAATCACCTTCAGAAACTCGCGGACACTGCGGTCAATGTGTGAAGCATCGCCAGTTCGCAATGCAGCAGACGTGAACAAGCTGCCACCGATACCGATTGCAAATGACCCAGCATCGAGGTACTGACGCGCGTTGGTTATATCGACACCTCCAGTCGGAATGATTTTGATTCCGAGCATTGGCGCAATAACTGCGGCCACGAAGGCAGGTCCCCCTAGTTGAGCAGCCGGAAAGAACTTTACTGCCGGAGCCCCACAGTCAATTGCCCGAACCATCTCGGTAGGCGTTGCGACGCCAGGCAGAGGCACGAGACCAAGCGCTAGCGCTCGCGCGATTACCGACTCCGACAGCATTGGCGAAACTACAAATTGCACCCCTGCGTTCGCGGCTTGCTCGACTTCGGCAGCACTGTGGACGGTTCCAGCACCAACAATGGCGCTAGGCCTCGCTGCTACGAGTTCACGGATCTGCCCGAGGGCGTCATCTGAGTCAAGGGTGATCTCTAAAACATCTAGACCAGCATCGACCGCCGCCCCAGCAATCGCGAGGGAGTGCTCTCGTGGACACTTTCGTATCACCCCAAGGGCTTGGCGGACCCCGAGCGCACGCAGCACCTCGGCACTACTCACGTCGCTGACACCGATTCGCTGGTTGATGGCTCAGCGTCCACAGAATGCCAGGCCGTGTTCGCAAAATTTGTTTTATTAGCAGTTGGGTATTTATCAAGAAATACGCTCGCAGCCGACTCGCTGAAGTGATCGCCAAGTGGCACCGAGATGGCGTGGTACGCGTCCGACTGACACGGCTGACCTTGTTTCACGTGCAGCACCACTTCGTTGTTCTTACAGATGAGTACGTACGCGTAGACCGTGGTATGCAGGGCGTGATTACAAACACCTGTAGCACCGTGGTCGTGCGACTTTTGTAGCGCGAAGATGTCATCCAGAGATGACGCTGAATCGAGCCGCAATTGGGCCGACTCCAACCGCAACTCTGATGTGACTTGATCTTCCTGCGATGGGTCGAATCCGAGTACCACATGGTGGTTGGTTCTCGCTGTAGCTGCAGACAACTCAACAACTTGAACAGCGCGACCGCGAATCTCGAGCGACACAGCGCGTACAGCATCAATGAGCACCAAATTCCCCCACGATGTTTCGCGCTGCTGACATGCGGATACCACCGCTTCGACAGCACTTGACACGTCGCGCCCCTGCCTGAGCGCCACTTCGGTCATTACGTCGTAGTTCTCCAGGCCATCGAGTGTGACAACGTTGGAGTCGCAACAAAGCAGTCCATGTCTATTCGCTCCGATTGAAAAACCAGAGAACTGGTCCAAGGCCGGATCGGTACCGGCCCACGTGGTCATGCCTCGGACTCCGAAGACCGTCTGGTCAAGAACAATCTGATCATCCAGGTGGCTGCGACCGAAATCTTTGTTCTTCATCAGTGCATGGGAGCCGTCAGCAAATCTGAGAACTCCAGTCGTGCACATCACTGACACTTTATAACATTCGAACGAGGTCACTAGAATGGGGTTTATGCGCGCGATGGTGATGCGCTCGGCCAACGCCGTTTTACCAAGCTCTCCACTTACTCTGGAAGAGCGCCCAACGCCGACCGTCTCCGCCCCCACCGATGTTGTAGTGCGAATTGCCGGTGCAGGTGTTTGTCGCACTGACATCCATCTTCTGACGGGATTGATGCATGCTCCGACACCAATCATCCTCGGGCACGAGAACTCTGGTTATGTTCATGCGATCGGTAGCGCGGTCACTGCTGTTGCAGTGGGTGATCCGGTGCTGTGCTACCCATTTATTACGAGCGGCCTCGACCGTTCAGAGCGGGCTGGCGGTCATGCCAGCGCCAGCGGCCGGCGTACACCAGGAATAAACGCTGACGGTGGATTTTCGGAATTTCTGCTGACAACAGAGCGCTCCGTGCTCCGTGTGCCGAAAACAGTTGATCTTCCCGCACTGTCAGCCCTCACCGACGCCGGCTTAGCCGCTCAGCGTGCATGCATGAGAGCGGCAGCGCGACTTTCGCCGAGTGACCTCGTGGTGCTTCTCGGAATTGGCGGTCTCGGGCATCTGGCATTGCAGATTCTGCGGGCCACCTCGGCGGCAACGATTGTCGCCGTTGATGTCAACGGGGAATCTCGCACACTTGCCGAGCAACTTGGAGCCGCTGCTGCACTGCATCCTGATGAACTCGACGCTTACGTCGATAGCGCCAGAGTCGTAATCGACTTCGTGGGATCCGATGCCACGGTGCTACTCAGTCGTCGATTACTTGCGTTCGCAGGGAGCTACATCGGGGTTGCGGTCGGTGGGCAAATCGAGGTCCCGCTCACTGAACTCGTTGAACGCGAGTTGCGATTTGAAGGCATCTTCGTCGGCACCAACGAAGACTTATGTAACGTCACCGACCTGGCACTGAGTGGGAAGGTTCGACCAGTAGTGCAAAAGTACGACCTCGAGGACGCCAACCGCGCCCTGAATGACTTGGCGAATGGTCGCATAAGAGGCCGTGCCGTTTTGACGCCCTAAGCGACGCACCAACCCCATGCGCAACGCTTCCCGCCTTGCCCTCATTCGCTTTTGGAACTGAGGGATTGTCTGTTATAGCATCTCTCGCTGTGGCACGGCGAGCACTCGTAACGGGAGCAGCAAGTGGAATTGGACTTGCAGTTGCGAGATATCTTCGCGAGCGAGGACATGACGTAATCGGGGTTGACATCCAACCGCGAGCCTCTATCGACTCATCGCTTCAATCCGGTTACCACATGTGCGATATCAGTGACCCAGCGGCTGTTGCCTCGTTGAGAGAAGAAGTTGGGGACATCTCCATCCTCGTGAACTCAGCAGGAATCGTGGGGCCGAACAAGCCAACGTGGGAAGTCTCTGATCTTGAGTGGCGCCAGACGATGTCCATCAACCTTGATGGCATTTTCTACCTGTCGCGGGCATTTATCCCGGCGATGAAGCTCGCCGGTTGGGGTCGAATTGTCAACGTTGCCAGCATTGCGGGCAAAGAGGGCAACCCAAATCTGGCTGCCTATTCGGCTTCCAAGGCAGCAGTCATCGGGCTGACCAAATCGCTCGGCAAAGAACTGGCAACCTCCGGCGTGCTCGTCAACGCGATAGCGCCTGCTGTCATTGCCACCCCGATGAATGACGACACATCTCCTGAGGTGTTGAAATACATGCTTGCCAAGATTCCCATGGGCCGCACCGGAACAGCTACCGAAGTGGCGGCGCTAATCGGTTGGCTTGCCAGCGATGAATGCAGTTTCTCGACCGGAGCGTGCTACGACATTTCCGGTGGCAGGGCGACGTACTGACATGGCTGACCGCTATCTCGTAACTGGGGCCAATGGCTGCATCGGGGCGTGGGTAGTGCACCACCTCACGCGCGCAGGAGCCGACGTTATTGCGTTTGATTTGCAGCCCGACGAACATCGACATCGACTCGTTAATCGCGGCAAGGTACCCGAGGCGGAGTGGCGATGGGGTGACCTCACGAACGCTGAGGATGTCCGAAATGCAGCAACCGGAGCTACTCGAATCATTCACTTAGCGGCCCTCCAGATTCCTTTCTGTCGAGCGAATCCCGCTGCTGGAGCTGCAGTGAACGTCTTGGGTACCGTCCACATCTTTGAAGCAGCCAAGGAACTCGGCGTGGTGCAAGTGGCTCAAGCAAGCAGTATTGCTGTGTATGGCGCAGCGACCGACTACGACAGTGTGATTCTGCCCACCGGTTCAAAGCGAAATTCCACCACGTTGTACGGCGTTTACAAAGTTGCTTGCGAGGATCTTGCCAAGGTGTACTGGGCTGAACACAACATTCGCAGCGTGTGTCTGCGCCCACACACAGTGTTTGGGCCAGGACGAGATCAGGGCATGACCTCGCTGCCAAGTATTGCAATCGAAAAGGCAATTGCTCGCGAGTCGTACCACATCACTTATGGCGGACGACTCGACTTTCAATACGCCTCAGATGTTGCAAAATCATTTATCGATGCAGCCAACCTCACACTTGACGGAGCACCTGTATTCGACTTGGCCGGAGCGGCAATCGAAGTTAGAGAGTTTGTTGAAGCCATAAAACTTGCTACCGGATTTTCGGAAATCACCTGTGGCGACAATCAACTTCCAGTGGTTGCAGGGGCGAGCGGGAGCGACTGGATGAACCTTCCTGGCGTTGCGCAGCCCACCGAACTCTCGGCCGCAATTCGTGAAAGTGCAGAGCTCTTTAAGCTGGCCGCGTCATGAAGCTCTTGCGAGTTGGCAATTCAGGACAGGAGCGCCCATGCGTCATTGGTAGCGACGGAGTCGTTCGGGACGCCAGCAGCATCTGCACAGACTTCGGTCCTTCGACTCTCTCGCCTGAGTTTCTGCAAGAACTATCCGGCAAGCTCGCTTCGCTTCGTCCAATCGCAACGGACGGAAAACGCCTTGGTGCCCCAATGACGCGGCCAGGAAAAATCATCTGTATTGGCTTGAACTATCGGAATCACGCCAAGGAGTCAGGAATGGAAATTCCGAATGAGCCAATCATTTTTATGAAGGCACCCAACACGGTTGTCGGTCCGAATGACGACGTGAGAATTCCGCGACGCTCACAGAAGACCGACTGGGAAGTGGAGCTTTGCATCGTGATTGGTTCTCGTGCGAGTTACATCGAAACTGAGACTGATGCCATGAACTACATAGCGGGATTCGCGATCTCCAACGATGTTTCTGAGCGAGAGTTTCAGTTGGAGCGTGGCGGCCAGTGGGACAAGGGAAAATCGTGCGACACGTTTAACCCACTAGGTCCCTTCATCGTTACGCGTGACGAGGTTCCCGATGTTCAGAACCTTGAAATGTGGCTCGATGTCGATGGCGTCCGGCAGCAATCGGGCAACACCTCTGACATGATTTTCAGTGTTGCGCACATCGTTTGGTACGTCAGCCAATTTATGGTGTTAGAGCCCGGCGACTTAATCAACACGGGGACCCCAGCAGGGGTTGGCAGTGGCTTCAAGCCACCACGGTTTTTGCGACCAGGGCAAGAAATTGCATTGGGCATCGAGGGTCTGGGACAACAACACGTGAGAACCATCGCAACGCCATAACAAGATAACTGCGCTAGCGAGTAGCTGCGTCAGGAGCCTTGGATGCTCTCCCACTCCTCGAGCGTCATCAGCACTTCGCGAGGCTTGGATCCTTCGCTTGGGCCAACGATGCCCCGCTGCTCCAACAAGTCCATCAGTCGGCCGGCTCGCGCAAAACCCACCTTTAATTTGCGCTGCAGCATGGAGGTGGAGCCCAACTGCGTGCGAACGATGAGGTCGATGGCGTGCTTCAGCAGTTCGTCGTCGTCCTCGTCGCCCGTGGTGCCGCCTGGCAACTCGCCTGCCCCGGCACCCGTGCCGCCACCTTCGATGCCCGATACGTACGACACCTCGGGGGTTTGACGCTTCCAGTGCGCCGTAATGTTGCGCACTTCGCTTTCGCCCACCCAGGCCGACTGCACGCGCTGGGCAACGCTGGTATTGCCCGGAAGCATCAACAAGTCGCCTTTACCCACCAGCTTCTCAGCACCGGGCTGATCCAAAATGACTCGGCTGTCGGTGAGGCTGGAGACCGCAAAAGCCATTCGTGCCGGAATGTTGGCCTTGATCACACCCGTGATCACGTTCACGCTCGGACGTTGCGTGGCGACGATCAAGTGAATACCCACCGCGCGGGCCTTTTGTGCGATGCGCGTGATGCACTCTTCCACGTCGCGGGCGGCCACCATCATGAGGTCGTTTAACTCGTCGACCACCACCACGATGAACGGCATGCGATCGAACTTCTTGGTGGCAACTGCGGCAGTGTCGTCGCCCGAGTTCAGTTCGCCACGATCATATGCAGCGTTGTAGCCGCTGATGTCGCGGAAGCCCGCCTCCACCAACACGTCGTAGCGACGCTCCATTTCCTTTACTGCCCAGCCGAGCGCATTGGCGGCTTTCTTGGGTGC
>Ga0129336_10000448_pt1 | contig 24060 bp, 10 predicted proteins | sample CPB6_02_DNA_FD_96878 | JGI IMG/M metagenome (GOLD analysis project Ga0129336, IMG submission 96878) | Freshwater to marine salinity gradient microbial communities from Chesapeake Bay, USA - CPBay_Sum_0.6_0.2_DNA | ecosystem: Environmental > Aquatic > Marine > Coastal | place: USA: Chesapeake... | reverse complement strand
ATGCTGATGCCTGGTATTCACTATATTGATAACCGTCCTGGTCTTGTAGATACCAATGGTATTGATACATTTGGATTTGATCAAGTAGCAAATGCTTGGACTGATAATAGCATCCTTGACATTTCAAACCCAGATAACATCCTCTATAAGTTTAATAATACTGAAGGTGGTGCCATCATTCCTCGTGGTTCATCACTTGTTGGTTATGACCTTCGTAGAACAACGATCAGACCTCTCTACGTTCCTGATCCTGCTTCTGTAACTGTTCCACGTTCTGCAATCTTCAACGTAACTGGTGGTTGCTATTTCTGGCAATTCACTATTAAGGATGGTCAGACAACTTCTGAATCTCCACTTTATAATACTTCAACTGGAACTGGTGAAGTTTATTATGATCCAACTGATTTCACCAAACTTACTGCTCCTAACTACTCGCACCACAAGCTAACCGTATTTGAGTATGCTGATGCTGAGGAACTAGGACTATTCTATAGAAAGATTGCTAAGGCATTCTCTGCATATCAACCAACAATTGATGATCCAGGGGAATTTGGTTACAACGTTCAAGAAAACAGAATTGTAGGTCCACTTTCTGATTCTCGTGTAATCGAATCGATGAAGTTTGTGGATGCTACAACTGATCCAAGCATCGCAGCTTCAACTACAGAAGTTACTGTAACAACTAAAGTTGACCACGGATATTTTGCTGGTCAGTTTGTTGCTATCTCTAACACTAATATTGATGATGTATTAGAAGGATTTTTCCCAATCAAAGAGATTGATGCTAACGATCCTCGTGTCTTTACTTATGAAGTTCCCTACGTTGTAGGTGCGATTGGAAATAATATTGTTTCTGGGCAGACAATCAGTGTAGATACAACTCCTGCTCTCGGTCAAAACGCACAAACTCTTGCTGAAGTTGATAGCGTTGAATCTGCATCTCCATATGTCTTTAACGTCTCAATTCGTTCAACATGGGGTATTTGTGGTATCTGGGCAAATGGTCTGAAAGCCACTGGATTTAGATCCATGGTTATCGCTCAGTATACTGGTGTTTCTCTACAGAAAGACGATAGAGCATTCATTCGTTACGACGAGTATTCAAACACTTGGAACCAAGCATCGCTAACTGACGCATTTGCTACCGTTCCTTATCACGCAAAAGGCGATAGTTACTGGAAGGATGAGTGGAGAAACTTCCACGTTCGTGCTTCGGAAGATGCATTCATTCAGAACGTTTCTATCTTCGCTGTTGGTTTCGCTGATCACTTCCTAATGGAAAGTGGTGGTGACATGTCGATCACCAACTCCAACTCAAACTTTGGTAATACCTCTCTACATGCTATTGGTTTCAAAGGTTTCTCCTTTAACCAAGATAAGGCAGGATACATCACTGATATTATTCCACCAAAGAAAGCGGTAGAAAGCACTGAAAATACAAAGAAAGTTGCTTACTACACGATTGATATTCAGGGAACTGTCCAGAACGCAAACAATTATACCAAACTATTCTTGGGTAGTGATGACATCATCACCCCAACAGATCGTCCTGCTGCAACAATTGATGGTTTTAGAATTGGTGCAAAGACATCTGACAAACTATATGTTAAACTAGATCCAGCAGCTGGAACTGGTGAGATCTTTGAAGCAGAACTAACTCCAACTGGTTTTGTTAAGTATCTTGCTAAGAGTTCAATTCTTAATCCATCTGGTCTTTCAATCAACGGTCGCTTCTCTGATGCTGCCAACATGATTGAGAGCAACCGCACGATGATCCAAGAAGAAGTTTTTGGGTACATTCTTGAAAAGTATCCTGCTCTTCAAAACATTCCTTATGTCAATCCAGGTCTCAATCCTGCTGCTGGTCGTTACTTTGATGCCCGCAACCTAATCCTCGCAAACCGCCAGGAGATTGTTGATACGGCATTCCAGCAGATGGTTGATACTTACGGTATCGGCAACATCCAGGGCGTTGCTAACGGCAAGTGTAAGCGTGATATCGGTTACATCGTTGATGCTATTGCAGAAGACCTCAGAGATGGAGGTAACCTCAATACAATCGAGGCAACCAAGTTCTACTTCAACGGCGATGGATCTCCTCTTGCTAATGGTCTTGTAGGTGAAGAAACATACGCAGTATTTGCTTTCAACAGAGCAAGAGATCTCTGTAAGAAGGCAGTTGCTAACCTACTTACTGTTAAGGCAACTATTCACGATCCAGAAGTTGGTAGCGTATTTGATAAGCCAGGTAACCCATATGGTTACTTGTTCGGAACAACTGGTTCTTCCGTCAATCTAACCAGCTCTGATGTAACTGTTGATGCATCTAACAAGGAAGATCCTGCTGGTCGCTATAAGGATGCTCGCAACAACATTCTTGCTAACAGAGACTTTATCCTTGATGCAGCACTTGCTGAAGTTGCTGTTTATCACCCAGATTTCTACATGCCTGGTGATACTCAGAGCAACAACCAGTCTCGCTTTGCTGATGGTTATAGACTAATCCGTAGAAACAGCAAAGAGATTGTTGATAGAGCACTTGCAAAGATTGCTGTAGATTATCCTGACTTTTACTTCCCTGGCGATTCCCAAACAACTAGCGATTCCCGTTTCTATGATAGCTACCGTCTAATTCAGCAGAATAAGACTGAGATTGTCAATACTGCTTGGACTAATATGGTCACTCAGTATCCTGGTGTTGCTTCTACTGAAACGAAGTGCAAGAGAGACCTTGGATACTTTGTTGATGCAGTTTCTCTCGACCTCTTCATTCGTGGCAACGAGTATTCATACAGATTTGCTGCTGAATACTTCACAAATGCTACAACTCCACTTAGCAACGGTCTAGTTGGTGAAGTTACTGAGAGCATTTATGCATTCAATCAAGCAAGAACCTTGATGAAGTCTGCTATTACCAACCAGCTTACAGTCAAAGATCTAACAATCACTGCTGATCCTGCAACTGGTAGCAATACAAATGCAAACTCTTGCGCCAACGTTCGCTCTGCGATTGATACGCTCACTGGCATCATCACTACTATTATTGGTGATGGCAATCTCAACTCAATGCCACAAACCATTAACAAGGGTTCTGCTCCTGCTGGTATGGCAAAGTGTGCTCGTGACCTTGGATATTTTATCGATGCAATCGCTGTTGACATGTTCTGTGGCGGCAACAAGCACACCAGAAAGTTTGTTCAACAATATTTCAACGGCAATACTCCAATCAGTAATGGTCTAGTTGGTGAAACAGCACAAAGCAATGCTGCATTCAACGAAGCATCTACTTGGATGCAATCTGCAGTAACCAACCAACTCTATTACAGAGATCTCACAATCACTGCTGATCCTGCAACTGGCAGCAACACAAGTGCATCATCTTGTGCTGACGTTAGATCTGCTATCTCCACTCTCACTGGCGTTGTAACCGCTGCAATCGCTGCTGGTAACCTCAACAGTCTTCCTGCAGAGAATGCTGGAACTCTTCTCACAGGCGAAACCAAGTGCCGCAGAGACATCGGATATGTTGTTGATGCTGTTGCACAGGATCTCTGGTTCGGTGGTAACGAATATACCATTGCAGCAACGAAGGAATACTTCACCAACAGCACAACTCTACTTTCAAACGGTCTTGCTGGCGAGACTGCTCCTTCAATCACAGCATTCAAGAGAGCTGCTGATTTGATGAACCGTGCTGTAAATAACCAGTACTACAATAGAGACCTCACTCTAACTCTTGACATCACTGAAGATCCAGCATTTGTTGCTGATATTCATGCTGATGCATATGACCTTGTTCTTAATAATAAGGAATTCATTGCGAAGGAAGCATATCTACGCATGAAGGCAGCATATCCTGCTTATGTTCCACAGACTGGAAATACTGAGCAAGATTGTCTAGATGACGTTTATGATGTTCTAGACGCAGTAATGTGGAACGTCAAGTTTGGAGGCAACTCCAAGACTTATGACGCAGCAAATGTCTATGTAACCAATACACTCAACGGACAACCAATTCAGACATTCATCGATGCTGAGCGTGATGAAGCTGCTAAGGTCTTTACTGAAGTCAAGAAGATTGCAATTCAAGTTCTAAGAAACGAAACTGTTTCTGTAAGTAACGGCAATACCTTTACTCAGAAGAAAGATCTTACAATCGTAAATGACTGGGATGCTGATGATCTACTTCCTAGATGTGGTTCTGCGGTTGGTGCTGTAGACACTCTACTTGGTATCATCATTCAGGCAATCGGAAATGATGGTGGCGTTGGTAACCTAACTGGCATCACCAGAGTTGCTCCATCACAACCAACAACCTATGCTCTAGGCAACTGTTCTGATGTTCTTCAGACAATTGATACCCTGATTGGTATCATCTGTGATGCTCTTTATGCTGGCAACCTCAACACTCTTCCACCTCTCAGCAATGGTGAGTGGGATTGTGCTAACGTTCGTTCATCAATCGAGAACCTCTTCGATATTGTTACTGATGCAATCAGCACTGGATCTCTTGCTTCTCTACCAACTGTAAATGCTGGTGACTTTATTAATAATGCTAAGCAATCCAAGTGCTATCGTGACGTATCGTACATTGTCGATGCTGTTGTTAATGACCTCAGACTTGGTGGTAACATCAATAGCATTCAGGCTGGTGAAGCATACTACGTTGGTAACAACCTAACCTATATTGACGGTGAGAAGGCAGAAACCGTTGATGCATGGAATTACGTTGGTCAGCTAGCAATCGCTGCAATGCGTAACTTTGACTTCCTTGCTGTAAACTGTGTTACGAATACAGGATCTGCACTTGTTAATATTGCAGATACCAAGGGTGTTGCGATCGGTATGAAAGTTACTGAGTATGCATCTAGCCCAACTCCATATGTCAATGGACTTCTTCAAGCAGGTGCTGTTCCAATCTATACCAATATTCCTGCTGGAACATATGTCAAGAGAATTGTCAATAGCACCACGATTGAACTTGGTGTAGAGAATTCTAGATTGACAACTGGTAATACTGTAAATGCATTACAAACTAGTACAACAACAAAACTATACTTCACTTTCCCCAAAGGACAGTGGGCAAATACTCTACCAACAACAATCACAGTTGGACCAGAGAACACCAATCCTGAAGTTATTCAAGATACTCAGGCATTTGCTCCAGGTTCCCCAACTCAGAGAGAGTGTGCTGATGTAGCAAATGCTATCACAACTCTTGTTGGAAATATCACCACCATCATCAACAATGGTCTTGGAACAGTAGCTCGTCAGGAGCAGACAGTTAATACTGCTCTTCTTGCTTCCCGTGCTACTCTATTCACAATTGATACAACTGGTTATAACTCAACCAACCCACACAACTTTGAAACTGGAACTCCTGTTAGACTTGTTCCTCGCCCTCGTTTTGATGTTGTAACTGGTAAGTATGTTGATGTTGATAAGCGTCTTGTAAGACTACCAAAAGGATTTGAACCTAACAGAACATATTATGTAATTGCTCCTGGTAGAAGAACTCAACCTGCTGATTACAGCGGAACAACGTTCTTTAATAGCAGCGCACAAACCAAAATAATGCTTGCTACTTCTAAGGAAAATGCGGCTGCTGGTATCTACATCTATGCATCTGAGGCAGAGAGCATCGATCCAGATGTAGAAATCGATCTCTATCAGTTTGTTTTAGATGACAAGTATGATCTACACAATTATACTTGCAAACTATCTACTTCTGTAACTGCTGGTATTGAAACTGAAATCTCACATATCTTCGACGTTCCTTATGCGTCAGTGACCCCACAGAAGGTCTTCTTCAGAAAGATTGAAGGTGGTGTATTGCCTGCTGTTGCAACAACTTATGCAAATGATCCTACAGTTGCTGTTACTTCTCTAACCAACCCAGATGTAGGTAAGATCAACCCACAAGTTGAGTTCTATGTTCGTTATCAGAACGAGAAGACATTTACAATTCACAAGACACATGCTGATGCAATTGCAAATGTAAATCCAATTACATTTGCATCTGGTCAAGCAGGAGTTGTATTTGATGTCTGGGCGAACAAGCGTAGATCGCCAATGAGATTTGATCCAACATTTACCGATGCAAGTACAAGTCTTGGTAAGTGGTATATTCAAGTCAAGGATAATGTCACCTCACAACCATCTTCTGTGTATAAGACACAGATCATGTGGAGAATTCAGGAGAGTGACTATTCAGACAGACAAAGATCCACTGATATGTGGTATACTCGTCTGAATGACACTAGAGATGCTGATGATAGAACTTATAAGATCCGCTACGTCATTCCTAAGTACCTAGAGAATGCTAGAGATCCTATCAACGGATTTGTTATCAAGACAAGAACTGACGATACCCGTAAACTTATTCCTCAGAAGGTCTTACTCAAACCAGTTACTGGATCTGTATATGGTGCTAGATTTGAAAACCCAGTTCAAGCTGGAGAATACATTGGATACACAGCAGCACAGTTCTCCTCAAACAGTCTGAATACATCTGCTGCGTATGATCCATATAAGAAAGATCTGACTGGTCAGGGAATTGAATATCGCGCATTTGCTCGTTTCAATTCTGGTATTCAAGCAACTATCCAGAGTGGTCGTTATGTCACAGATGCTTTAGATCCAAATATCAAGTATCTAGAACTTACTGTTTACGATCATGCAGTAGATGCTAAGAATTATCCTGGTCTAAGAAATGAGATCTTCACAACTGTAAAGATCACTGCTCCTCAAGGTGGAGACTTTGTATACAACAAGACGCAAAGTATTGTTGCTAACAAGGTATTCTTCACTGGTAATTCCTCTGGTTTTGCTTATATTCATGGATACTACAGTGTTGATGGAGATCATTATCTGATCCTCAAGGGAATTGGTGGTGGTAAGCTAGAGTATAGCGAATTTGCTAATACCAGATTTACTCAAGGAACTGTCTTCGCTGACATGGTAGAAGATCAGGATATGGGTAAATCGCTACCACTCAAGACCCTCATTCGTAAGGGTTATCCAGAATACTACTGGAGACAGAATGGTGCTAATGTTTATACCATCACTCCTGGTGATACTATCCAAGACGATGCTGGTATTGAATACTATGTTGAAAGCGTTGAAGATGCAGGTATTATCGAAGATACATTCTACATCTTTGGTTATGAGACACTGCAGCGTCGTATCGCAGGTCAGCAAGATGGTATCTACTACCTAACCTGTCTACGTGGTAATATCTCTCCATATCCAACTGGTGCTGGTGTTATCAATAACTTCAAGAACTATAAGTTCTCACAACCAGTCAGCAGATTGTATCCTCTAGACTACAGAAACGATCCTCTGTGGTTCCAGAAGAACGGTACAACTAACGAAGAGAAGAATTACTATGCTGCATTGATTGATCCACCACAGACATTCTCTGCTGCTGATAACTATACTCATGGTCTGGTTACAGTTAACGATTATAAGAACTCTTCAACTAGAGAGACTGTTGCTGATCTTGTTAAGCAAGCATCTTTCGTTGAGAATACTTACACTGGATCCAATGCTATTCAGGCACAGGATGGTAACGCAACTTCTGGTTCAGAAAATCGTCTCATTCCTATCTCTGGTAATAGCACAGTTCAATCACAGCAAAGATACTATGTTGAACTTCGCAGACCATCTATTGCTCGTGCTGGTAACCATACGTTTGAATATCTTGGTTTCGGTCCTGGTAACTACTCCACTGGTCTCCCAGCGCGTCAGGAAGTCGTTTTAACACCAGATCAGGACTTCTATGCTCAGTCCAAGAAACAAGACGCTGGTATCGTCTTCTACACTGGTATTAACTCTCAGGGTGATCTCTACATCGGTAATAGAAGAATTAATGCTATTACTGGTGAAGAAACCTTTATTGATAAGGCAACTCTTGCTGATGATGGAGATACGAATGATGTTATTGGCGGTCTTGTTACAACGTTTGACACTCCTGTAACATTCAATCAAAACATCACAATTGTTGGTGGAGATGGAAAACTAGTCAACTCTGTTGAATCTCCTCTCGTCATTTCAATCCAAGATGAAGATCTAACACAACAACGTGATGCTCTAATCATTCGTTCCAATGTTTCTTCGATTGATCCTGTAACTCAACTTGAGCAAGATGAGTATCTTGATAGAACTGCATTCAAACCACCTACTGCTGGTGACATTAGAATTAGCAAGAATAAAGTTCAAGCCGCCGTCTTTGCATTTAACCCAAGAGGAAATGGTCAGGGATATCTAATTCAAACCCACATCGTTGCTGGTGTTCCATCGAATGTAACACCAAATCAAACAAATCTAGTAGCAAATGGTGGAACTGCGCTTTCTGCTTCTCAGTTTGTAACCTATGGTGGTGTATTAGCAACAACTGGTGATATCCTACTCAAGGGATCTGAAGTTGGTAAGTCTGGATCACTCGGTTGGATCTTAGCAAACTACTATCAGCAAATTGCTAATGGTAGCATCTTCACAATCTCATTTGATGGTACAAATGTTGTTAAACTGGTATTCAAGTCAGCACAGACTGGATTGAATATTACTTGTGGTGATCTTGGTATTACTTCTGCGTCTCAGATCAGAGTTAAGAATTTCTACTTTGATCCTAGAATTAATCTAACTTGGACTGTCTACAACAAGCCAGGAGATGCATTCTCGTCAACGAAGAATTATGTTTACTTCCAGGTCAATGATCAAATCGCTCAATCAACACAGAACTGGGCAGATATCATCGCTGGAACAGCACAAGGAGCAACACCTCCAAGTGTTGAATTCTCTAATTCAAACTGGAAGGAAGTTGGTGTTATTGGCGCTGAAGCACTTAGAACAGAAACCGAAACTATCGGAAACTATAAACTAGGTATCAACACTGTAGCACGTTCTGCACATGCAGCACATACAAACGGTTTTGTTGATGCTACTACAACCGATCCTCGTGCCAACTTGGATGTTGTTGGTAAGGCATATATCAGTGGCAGAACTCTTGCTACCAACCCAACAAATAACTATCTTGCTAACTCAAATCCAGCAAATAGAACATTCAATGCTGTTTCTGATGCATTAGTTGTTGGTGGAGATAGTCTTGCACCAACAAATTACAGTGCATTGCGTGTAGATACAAACACAGTTGCAATTACTGAGGCATCTAGAGGTAATAATTTAGGAAGAGTTGGAGTTAATACCGACGAAACTATAACCAACAAGCAACTTAATCGTGCATTAGTTGTTGTTGGAGATTCTAGATTTACTGAAGATGCACGTTTCCAACGTGACATCGAAGTTTATACTGATGGTGGTACTGACACAGGTGAAGTTAGAACTGGTATTACAACTGGAAACTTTAATCTCTTAAATGGTTCAACATCAACATCATTTAATGGTGCTCTATCTGTAACTGCTGGTGTTTTAAGTAAGTCAAATTCTAAAGGTCTAAGACTTGCCAATAACGTAAGTTACGTTGAGTTTGCTGATGCATATACCGACGATCAGTACATCTTCATTGGTAACAATTCTGATCATTCAAATATTTTCTTGGGTGACATTTCAGACGATGCTAGCAGACTTTCCAAAATTCAAATTGGTGGTGCATATAATAATAACTCATCTAATTCCTATGTAACATTTGGTACAAAGAGAGTTAATTTCGCTGGTGATGTCCTATTCGGTGCAAACAAAATTCTTGGTGGCGATAGAAACAATCCAGCAATGCAACTCTCTGTGGGAACGGAAGCTGGCATTGTTTCATTCTTTACTGGAAACACTCAAACTCTTGATTTTGCTACAAACGCATCTGAAATTAATATTGGCGGTCAAGGTGGAACTACAAAGGTTAGAAACAATCTTCTTGTAGATTCTGGTGCTAGATTTAATTCTAACGTAACTCTTTGTGGTGGATACGCATCATTCTCGTTCGCTGGAAATAGAGCACAACTTGGATCGACAATCTCTACCCACGCCTCTGGAATTCTTGGACAAAATTCATATAATTCCAATGTTGACTTAATTAATGTTTATGTCATCACGGTTGTTGATCAGAATGCTCCAACACCTACAGAACTAACTGCTGGTTTCAACAGAATTGATACTGCTGGTGCTGGTGTATGGGGTGGAAACTCTGGTGTTTCTAACTTCCAAGCAGCAGTTCCTGGTGGTGGTCCAGAAGGAGCAACTTTACCAGCTCTAACTGGATTGGAATACTACATTCCAATGAAGTATAAGCCAACTCCATACTTTAAAGCTGGAGATTATATCATTATCGATACTGCCATCTCAGGTTCTGGTTCTTCCGCAACTCATCCAGAGATTGTTAGAATTACTGAAGATGGTCTGATCGGTGCAGAAACTGCACCATATTACCTCAAGGTTCGTCGTCAACCTCTAGGAACCTTTACTGCAATCAAAACAAATCACCCAGATACAACAAATGTCTGGAAGGTAAATATTGCATTCGATGCTACTTGGACCACACAATCAATCGATGGAAGTGGATCTCAGGATAATGTATATCTGTCTGAATTTGGTGGATTTTTAACAACAAATGATTATGTAATTATTGACAGAACAGATACAAATTCTGATGGTGTCTATGATAGTGGTGAAGTATTTAAAGTTGCTTCCCTACTCTCTCAAGTTGCTAAGAAATTTAAAGTTGTAAATGGTTGTGATAGCGCAAGTCCAGTCACAGTATTTGAAGTTGATTCAACAACTGGTAGTGTTCTTCTTGGTGAACCAGGAAATACTTCAACAACAACATATTTCTATGGCAATCTAAACTTCAATGGAGTTTGCGCTGGAGAAGGAGATTCTGATGATACCAAACTGACATTTAAGAATGATTTGTATACTACTGCACAAATCAACATCTGTAATGGTGATGCGACGTTTGGAAGTCAGTATGCCACGGTATTTGCAATTGGTTCATTCTTTGGCACAACCGCAGCTGCTCATACAACAACCGATCCAGTTTATGTTTATAGAAGAGATCCACAAACAGTACAATCTGGTGGTCCTTTAACTACAACATATGCCAACCAGGGAACAGGTGCTATTTTACCTGCAACTTCAAATATTCCTATTTCTACAAATGTTGCTGCATTTAGTGCTGGTGATCTGGTTGCGATTATAAATGGAACATCTCAGATTGAGATTATTAGAGTTACTGATGCTCCATTTACTTCAACCACAGGTCAGACAGCTGGCATCAGCTTCTTACCAACATCTTCAAATGGAACTTATCCAAGTGGAGGAAGAGGTCAAGAAGGAACAACAGCACAATCATGGCAACCTGGGGCGATTGTCGTTAAGATCCAAAAAGATTTTAGAACAACAACTCTTGCAGAAGCAATTCCTGCAACAAACAGAACTGCTGTAGAATCTCCAAATACAAATCCAAATAAGATTAGATTGAGACTAGTTAATGGTGATCTTATTGCTCCAAAACTTGACTATGAGCACATCATAAGAATTGGAACAGAATTCTTCTACCCAGATAGTAAGAATGGAAACGTAGATCCAGTATACAATGTCAAACTTCCTAAGTCATTCCGCAATACTGTCACGAATGAGATTACGAATTACTATGGTGGAGGAAGACTGACAGTTCATGATGATCTCAACATTACAAGTGGAAATCTAAGAATGTTTGGTAGTGATGGAACTACCTTGATCTTCAATGTTGCTAATGATGATGGACACTCTGGAGATGGAGCTATTCTTGATGAGTACACTGGTAAAAACGGAATGTACCTCAATGGATTTGCAAACATCTTCGGTAACATTCAAGTATATGATCAGCAGTGTCAAGAAAATGGAGTATGTAGTAATGAGTTGACTTTCAGAGTTGAAAGAGCAACTGGTAAAGTTGAGATGGGATCATCCTTGTATGTCAAGGGTCAAGTCTTCTCAACTGCATCACCATCAACAAAAATTCTGCATGTTGATAACTTAGGTTCTGCTGGATCTGCATCTACTGGACCAAAAGACTTCATCATGTATCAAGATGGATCTGTTGATGCATTTGGTATTACTCAATACTTCACCGCTAATGGTGGTAGAAGATGGACATATGTTTCTCAATCCGCTACTGGAATTGGACAAACTGTAAATGCTCCATTACAACCAAATAATAACTATCTCTTGAACTTAACAAGTGGTGGAAATATGGTTCTCTATCTACCAGCTACCGCTGTTACTGGAGACATCATTAGATTTGTTGAACTTACTGGCAACCTAAGTTACAATACAAACCTTGTAATCAGAGCATTGCCAATAGATAATACTGCAGTTGCAATTCAGGGAGACACGGTAGGAACAAGATTGGTTGCTGGTTCTGGAACAAGTTTACTCGCTCAAGCATATCCTGGCGGTGAATTAGTTGTTCAAACTAGAAATGCTGCATTCGGTCTACTATATGTTGGTAATACTGATGCTCCTAATGATCCTAATGCTTCGGAAATCCCTGCAAACCTTCGTGGTTGGTGGTTAGTAGAACTATAATCCTATGGCACAAACATACGGTCAAATCAAAAAAATGAAGACCGCCAAAATTGGCACAATTATGCCATGGGCGGGAGACGGTAATGATGGAACATTACTTTCTAATGTTCCAACTGGTTGGATATTATGTGATGGTAGAGTATATCAGGCTTCTAGATATCCTCTACTATCATCTGTTCTTGGAAATAGTTATGGCGGAACTAGTATTACTGGAGACTTTCCTCATTATACAGGAACAATTAAAATACCAGATTTAACTGGAAGAGTTATGATGGATCTTGAACCATCGATGTTGTTTAATTCAAAATATCAATATGGTCAATCTGATGCTTATAATCAATTGGTTGATACCAATAGTCTACCATTGGTTGTTGATGATGGTTTTACCAAATCAATTCCAACCTTAATTTCTTCTGATACAAATTTAGTTTTTACTTTAAACAGTGATCTTGCTTTCATTGGTAAGATGACTGGTGGAACTGGTCAAACAAATATCACTATTACAAATCCAGCATTTACGACAACAATTTATACCATAGGTAGAAAATTGGGCATTAATCATATGCCATACCACAAGCATCCTGGTGATTATAGTACTGCTGTTGGTGGAAGTGCAGCTCCCGAATTGTTTAGACCATCTCCATTTCAGGTCGGTGGTAGTAAATCTACTGGTGGTGGTTGTCCTTCTAAAAGTTGGTATGAAGCAACTCTTACTGATGTTGCAAACGCTCCTACATGGTGTAATGGTAAGGGAGCAATTACATATTATGATGATAGTACATTAGTTGAAACAAGTCAATTCAATGAATTCATAAGCACGGCATCCCAAGATTATACTCAAATTCCAGCAACTACAGCTGGAAATATTAATTATGAATCTCCAAGTGCATATACCAATGGATTTAGCGCAGCTCCAATCAAAACACATGCAATGAAAGCATGGACTGGTTATTATCCAAAACCAATGATATTTTTTGGCAGAAGAAATTTCTTTGGATATAACACTGGATACATTGGACCGACTGGAATACAAGATGATCCAGAAAATAAACCAGCTTTTGTTAAAAACTTATCCATATCCGCACTGGCAACCACTATAACCATACCCGCCAGCAACAATAGCATTGGAAATAATTTTGATTCAATTGTTCCATTTATGTTTGTTACTTCAAATTTGCAAGACACAGTTTATATTGCAAAAGGCACTCAGATATTGAATATCACCAGAACAGGCGAAACTCCAGAAACATACGAATATCAAATTGAGTTAAGTCAAAACATTGGTGGGTCAGGAACAAAAAATGTTGATGTTAGTTTTAGGCATGGTGCATATCCAACCTCAATGAATACTGTTCCAGCAGGTCAAGATCCAGCTGGAAATACCTTTGGTTCTCACAATCATGGTACTTTTGAACTTATTATGGGAGAGGGATTGAAAGGACCAACCACACACCCAGTTAATGATGTCAGTAAGGGCGATATCAACCCAAACCCAATTAACGGTGCGCTAAATATATTAGCGAATGTGGCAAATCCATCGCTGAATATCGTGTATATAATTAGAGCATACTAATGGCAGCGCATTATACCCGAGAAAGAAGTAAATATGGAACTTTAAGCGGCAGTATAATTATCTGGCCAGTTGAATTTGTTTCGCCTGGTAATCCAAACAGTCCAGATTCTATCGCTGCCTTACCAGCTGGATATTTGAGATGTAATGGTGCAAAGTATAATGCTAAAGATTATCCTTCCCTAGCAGAAATTTGTGGAACTGGTCAGAATTGCAAATTTACCAAATTTGATGAAAATAATGAACCACTAATACAGTTGGGTGATGATGAGTTTGTCGTTCCAGATTTAGGATCAAAATACCCCAAACCAACATCTGGTGGAGATACTGGTGTATACAATAATATTATTGAAGAAACACAAGCTGGATTGTTTATCAAAAGATCTGGAATTGGCATCACTGCAACTTCAAACGTTGGAGAAGTAGCTGATGTAACATATAGTGGAAAGTTTGTTATTCCATCTCAAACTATACCACTAAAAGGAAAACCATCATGGACTTGGGGAACAAATAGTTATACAGATGAAGAAGCTGTTGATGCAATTGCTATTCACCCCCATATGCACTTCTCCTCAACAAATAGAGTTAGAATTAAACCAAAATCGGCAGCAACTGGTGGTGTTATTCCTTTAGATGATATCAACTATCTGGCAAACGCTGGAACCATCAATCCTCAATATAATGGAACTGCATTTGTTGGTTTTGGTACTGGAGTTGGAGAAATTGGAGGATTTGTTAATCCTGGATTTGGATCTGGATATGTTGCTTTTGGTGGAACATACAGCAGCTCTTTGATTACCACGAGAAAATTTACTGTTACATTGAATTTTACTGGTTACACTCTACTTACAGTTACTGCAATTGTTGGTAACGATAACAATGGTGGAGAAAGACCAAACGATGTTGGAGAAGGCATTTTTATATACTGGCCAGATGGATCTAAAAGCACTGATCCAATTCTTCCTTCTAGACAAGAGTCTGGATTATCATTGTCTTCATATGACACGCAATATGCAAGTTGGCTAAGTCAAACTCTTCCAATTCCTGCTCAATGGCAAAATGGTACTCACACCATAGAATTTAGACAAGTTGTTGTAAGCACTGGTGATCCTGCTGGAGCGGAACAAGATACTACTGTTACACCGCCTGGAAATGGAAACTGTTTTGATATGTGTGGAATTGTTAGAGTTGGATTTTCTGGTGGATTTACAGAAGATACTACACTAACTGGCGGAACAAATGATACTCCAACTGGAACAACATATTTTGATACAGCATCAACTATTGATGTTAGTAAATGGTTAGATGCTACAAAATATGGTGGCGGAGGTGGTGGAGGATCCGCTGGAAGCAACCAACCAGCATGTTGGGCTATTGCATCTGGAACTTTATCTGGAACTGCTACTCCAACAACCCAGGTGATTACTCCAATTCCATTTCCAATTACCCAGTATACAGTATATTTTAATTTCTGCGATTCTGGATGTTCTTTTAGTAGTTTGAAATGCTATTGTTTATTGGCAAACGGTGTAACTTATGATCTTTCCCAAAACTGGTTTGGATTTGATGGAACAAGATTTCAAAACTATCAATCTGGACTTGGTATTTGTAGTAGTACTTCTTCTAATGGCGTATCATGGGGTCAATCTGGTACAGCTCCAGCAACATATCAAACTGGAAAAGCTGGCGTTCCTATAGATTGGAAAGGAAGTCCTTTGTCCGATGTGTTGCCATTGAATTCAAACATAACTGAATTGGAATCTTTTCCTCAAGCAAAAAATGTGGCAACAGAAACTGAAGAAGTTGACATAACTGGAGATCCAACCATACACAATCATAAAATTGTTGTAACGAGGGAAGATCATACATTTGCGATCGTCACTGATTCGCTTTTGTTGGAACCAGACGCTCTAAATACTACAATACAATTAACACCATCAACTGTAGCATCTATAAATTCTGCATCTTCTCCTTTTATTGTGTTGGAATATTTAATCAAGATTTAAAATGGTAGCACAAAATCCTGCATACAGAAATAATAGAAAAAATTTCTATCAGGAAAAAGGTCCTGATACTGTTTCTGTTGGAACTATTATCAACGTATTCAAAACTAAGGCAAGTAAAAATTCTTACGATTCCAATTATCTTCCATCAACAGTGCCAGTAAATGGAACTACTTCATATGTTGATAGTTTAGGAAACGGATATCCAGAAAATAATCCAGAATATCAATATAGAGGATATCTTTATTGTGATGGTTCTGAGTATAATATAAAAGATTATCCGTTACTTTATGCTGCCATTGGTAATGAATATGGTGGTACTCCTGGTCAAGGAGTTACGGTATTAACACAGGGAAGTGGATATTCTTCCAATACAACTGCAACTTTTTCAGCTGCTCCAACTGGTGGAGTTACTGCTACTGGAACTGTTACAGTTTCTTCTGGAAATATAACTTCTATTACTCTAATTAAACCAGGAGCTGGATATACTTCTCCGCCAACTATAACTTTAGCAAATACTGGTGGTGGAGTTGGAGCAACATTTTCTGTCAGAATTAATTCTGAGGGATCTGTTACTGGTATAACTCAAGAAAATGTTTTTGAGTTTTGGCCAGAGGAAAATCTAGGAACATTTAATGTTCCAGACCTTCTTGCTAAAAAAATTGTTGGATATGGTCCAGTTTATGGGAGTGGATCTCCAACGATTGGTAATATAGAAATGCAAGTTGGATTGGGAAGTGTTGGTGGTTATTGGTACTTTTCTAAAAATTCACAAAAAGGATATTTTAACTTAGGAACAGTTAAAACAACTGGTTATACGGATGTAATTGGTACTGTCACTGGAACTCTTACTGGATCTCAAGTTGTAACAGTTACATTAACTGATAATGATTTACCAGGACCACCACAACACGTTCACCAACTATTACACTCTGAAGCTCCAAATGTTCAGGGATTTCCAGGAACATCTGCATATGATCCATATCTAACTGGATATAAAAATAAGAATGGTAAAATTTTACCATTTAGTCCAGCTGGATCTATCAAACTAACTCATAGTCATGCACTATCAAAGAAAAGATTGAGTGGACAAAATATAGCAACATACGATCTGTTTAACTATAGCGGTGGAGATGCTGGTCCAGGAACAAAAAAATCAAATGGAAATTTTTATGCTTCTGGATCTTCGGGTCAATTTGTTGATGTTACATACACACCAACGCCATTGTTTAAAAAGTTCGATGGTGCATCTGTAGTTGGTGGAAGAACAATTAATAATGAAGGACAACCAGTTTATGAAACCAATGAATACCTTTATACTACAGCTGGAGATTATTCATTCAGTCTTCCAACTGGAATAGATAATATTACTGTTACTGCTATCGGTGGCGGTGGATCTGGTGGTGTATATACACAAGCTGGTAATGCAGGAACAGCAACAATTGTGAAGCTTGGTGATGGCAGTGCGTTAACAATAACTGCGAATGGTGGAAATCCAGGTGGAGCATCTTCGGAAGTTGTCTCTGGATCTTTGCCATACTTAGAAAATGGAGGTACTGGTGGAAATGGTGGAACCTGTGTAGTATCTGGAACACTAGCAGCTTCATTTTCAATTAGTTATAATCCACTACCAAGTGATGCATCAATAAAAGGTGGAAATGGTGTTACTGGTAAAAACTGGAAAGTACAATATCCAACTGGACCAGGAGCTGATGCTTTTGGAAATGATTTATTTGAAGGATTAAAAGGTGGTATAGGTCCTGGTTCTGGATCAAATGGTAAGTATCTCTATGTTAGTGCAAGTGCAAATGGAACTACATTAACAACAGTATATCCAAACACCGCAAATTTTGGAATTGCCGTTACTGATCCACAAAAATACTCAATTACCTCTGCATTTATTGAACTTTATGGTGCTAGGGGATTAAATTGTCAAAATCTTGGTGGTGCTTATACAACTGGTGTTGGACAGTATTCTACAAATGCTGGTGGTTGTACAACTGGTGTTGGTGGACCAGGAAAATATATTAAACTTTCAAAAAAAGCTGATGGTGGAGTTATCAGTGGAACGTTTGGTTTTTATCCTGGACAAAGTGGAAGATCTTATAATGGATCTGCATCTGCAACATATGGAACTGCTACTGGTGGTTCGGCTGGTGATGGATATTTACAAGATGGTGGCGGCGGCGCTGCTGGTACAGCTGTTACAACTATTGTTAGTGGCGGTGCAACAACAATTGTTGCTGGTGCTGGAGGTGGTGGTGGCGGCGGTGGTGCTGGTGAAGGAAATTGCGGTGATAATGCAACTGGAAACGGTATTAATGACGGTGCCCAAGCTCTAACACAAAGTATATTTTCTGGCGCAGGTGGTGTTGGTGGAACCTATGGATGCACAGGCGGCGGCGGTGGCGGCGGCGGTGGTGGATATGGAACATCTACCCAAACTGGTGCTGCTCAAGGTGGTGGAGATGGTGCTGGTGGTAATGGTGGACCTGGCGGTGGTGGTGGTGGTAATGGTGGTCATGGTGGCGGATATGGTGGAGCTAGAGGATTAACTTCTTATAGATCCGACTTCTTTGATCTTGTTGCTGCTGGAGATTCAAATTCAACTGAAGGAAAAATTGTTGGAACAACTATTGAAGATAGAAGTTATTATTCTTCCTCTGCAGGTGGTGGTGGATCTGGTGGATATATCATTGGTGTTATTCCAAAAACTCTGTTGACAGCTTCTGCTGCTTCAGCAATTACTTTTACAGTTGGTACTGGTGGAGCTGGTGTTTCTAAGAGTTTGAGTAGAACAGTTGATGGTAGCATTAGTTGGGTTGAAAATGCATCAACTGTTAGTAGCGATAAGGCATCTGATGGTCAAGTAAAATTAGTAACTAAAAAAGTAGTTGGAACTTTTGGTGGAACTGCAACAGTTACTGTTGGTGATATCGTTGTAAAGGCAAGTGATGGAATTGAAATTTACACAAGTGGTTCTGGTTCAGGAACTGCTGGTGGTTTTAAATTGCCAGTAAATCAAGTTCCAGTAGTACAAATACTTGCTCAAGGAAGTCAACCTGGATCTGGAGCAACTGCAACATGTACAGTAAGTAATTCCGTTGTTTCTTCAATTTCTCTTACTGCTGGTGGATCTGGTTATACTTCTGCTCCAAAAGTAAGATTTTTACATGGTTGTGGATCTGGAACTCTTGCATCAACAACCATTAATAGCAGTGGAGTTGTAAATACGTTAGCATTACAGAATGCAAGTTCTACTGCATATACACACTATGTTAAGTTTGGTGGACCAGAATTAGAAAGATATATTGTAGTTGGTGCAGTTGATTGCACGAATGTTGAAAAATTTGGTGTTAAAGCTTGTAGAGGTAATGATTTAAATGGTGGTGAAAAACCAGATGACAGTGGCGACCAGTTACTTTTATACTATAATACTGATGGTAGTGAGAGTTTCCCAGATAGCAATTTTATTGGCGTTTTAGTTCCAAAACCATCAGATGCTGAAATCGCATCAAATTATGATGGAACTGGAACTGGAACCAATCCTACAAATTGGTACACATATTTCTTGAATATTCCTGCAGGAGCTCAGACATCTGGTGTAAGATTTAAGATCGTTCAAAAGAGAGTAACACCATCTGGAGTGAATGATAATGGTGGAAACAACGACCACTTTGGCATTTGTGATTTTATTTACGATTACAAATTTATTAGTGAAACCCAGTTCCAATCAACTCCAGGAGAAGTAGCAGCAGATGCTCAAACATTAAGTTACACAATTGAAGGAAATAATAACTCATTATATCCAGCTGGTGTAGAAGTCAACGATATCACTTTCACGTTAACTGCTGGAACTCCATTAACTCCCACTCCAGCATTAGATCCAATAAGATCTATTCCTCTCTTGGAACCATATGCCCTGACAAAATATTTGATCAAGGCATTTTGATGAAACATAAATATATCTTGACGGAAACATAAAACCATGGGAATTGTAAACGAATCTAATGTTCCTAATCTAATTTTGCAGTTGAATGCTGTGCAAAAGCAGGTCAACTACAGAGGAATTGTGAGAGAAATTTCCGATACCTATTGGAAGGATGAAATCGGTCCAAGATTATATCCGAATTGGGATACGGATAAAGACAAATTAATTCAATTAAATTATTATGATAATGGATCTTTCTTAGCCAGAAGAAGAAAGTTCGTCAAGAATTTTTCCACAAATGAATATGAGTGGAAAGATTATGAAATGGAAGCATATGAAGTTGATGAAGCAAAAGAATTATTTGAACTGCTAAAAGAAGCATTCTATTTAATTGAGAGCGTAGAGAAAGAAAACTTTCAGAAAGAACTTGCAGAAGCATATTATAGAGCCGAAACCATTTCTTGGTTTGGCATTCGTTTAGTTAGAAACTTTCTTCTTGAAGATAGTGACTGGGTTTTCATTGGCGATAGCCCAGTATCAGAAGAAGAAAAAGAGATGTGGAAAACTTATAGACAAGCATTACGAGATGTTCCTCAAATTGATGAATATCTTGAACCAGAAGATGTTAAGTTTCCCATATCTCCACAAGATTGGAAATATTATTATCAACCAGAAAATCCCACTGAAAAATATCTAGAGACACAAAATCAATATTTGAAACTATCTGGTTATTTTATTTCCCATTACAAGGAAAAGGTGGTACAATATCTGATTATCAAGCAACAAATTCTAAGTCCATTGAATTATAAATCTTATGCAGAAAGAATGAGTTCTTTACCTGTATTTGAAGCACCAGTAGTTTCTCAAACTGAAATGAAAAAGTTTCTAGGTAACATGCCAGAAGCACCAACTGAACAACAAAGTAGTGACTTTATAGATAATTTATTAACTGCTATGACTGAAGAGGGTGAGCAACAATGATAGAAGTATTTGATGCCAAGAATGTTTTTGATTTAATGTATGAGTGTGCAGAAAACCAAAATTGTGCATATGTTTATTTTTATAATAAGTCTCTGCAGAATTGCACCAATCAGGAATTAATTTCTCAAGTTTATGATTACTATGAGGAATTCCTTCCAGAAGATCTAATGTTAATCATTAAAACAAATCAAGACAATATTATTAGGTTCATGACAACAGATACAGCAGTCATGAACGCAACATCGTGGTTCCCAAATAAAGAACAGCTTGGAGAGTTACCAGATGAATATTACTTCAAATGTTATGCTGTAGATAGTCAAGGAATTTTTTATGAAAATTAAATTATATACGATGCCATCGTGCATTGTTTGTATTCATATAAAAACTTTGCTGAAGAAAGCAAATCTGGAGTGGGAAGAAATTGTAATTGGTGAAGATATATCCATGGAAGGATTTAATATTGAATATCCTCACGTTGATAAAACTCCATTCACAGTGATTGATGGGCAGCATTACTATGAGCTGACAGAAGTAGCAAAAAAATTACTAGCAGACGGATTGATTAAAGCACCAACAAAATAAATTATGAAAAAACTTGATATATTCCACAGCAATCTGTGGTATTTTGATATTGCAATTTATGCTGATCTCAAACAAAATTTATTGCAAGAAGTCTACGCTTTAAAAAATAAATATGAAACTGTTTCTTTGACTAACAGAGGCGGTTGGCAATCACAGTCGGTCTATACAATAGAAAACTATAGATCAAATAATTTAAAAATTTTGATGCACAAAATTACAAGAACTGTTGAGGATTCCATCTTAATTCCACATCACTCTATTTCTATTGACAGTTTGTGGTATAATGTAAATCCACCTGGATCATGTAATGACACTCACAATCATCCAAATTGTGATCTTGCTGGTGTTTTTTATATGAAAGTTCCCGAAGATGTGGAAAAATCTGGTACTTTAGTTCTTGAAAATGATCACATATTCACAGAATATAAGTATCAACTATCAATTGACCCAAAACATCGTTCATTTTATCATGGGATCGATCCAATTGAAGGAAGATTTTACATGTTCCCATCTCATATAAGGCACAGGGTATTGACAAACGAGACGGATGAGGATAGAATTTCCTTTGCTTGTAATATGACAATCCAATCTAAAACATGACAGTAAAAGTTGTTAAGTTAATTACTGGTGAACAAGTTGTTGCCCAGATAACTGAAGTGGAAGATGCTAATGGAGAAAAAGTCGGATTTAAAATGACTTTTCCCTATACTGTGATTATGATGCCATTGCCACAAGAACCAGGGCAACCACCAAAATTTGATGTTAATTATCTCGTATGGATGTCAGCTTCTTCTGATGCTGAATTTATTATTCCATATAATAGTGTAATCGGGATTGGTAATGCTGCTCCTGAGGTTGAAAAAGTTTACATGGAAAGATTTGAGGAGATTATGAATGAAAGTTCCCACACAACCTGAGTTGATCCATCTGCAACTCCAAGCGATGTTGCGTGATCACAATATTCCAGATACAGAAGTAAAGTATCTTGGTGATCGTGAATATACTACTGATTATCAAGCCCATCCCGAGTATCATGGTCAAATCATGCCCTGGTATTTGATTGCTAACGAACATGAGGTGCCTGTTTGTGACATCGCATCCGTCGATCGAGTAGACGATGAGGAAACTGTCACAGAGGGTTGACACGCCCCAAAAACCGTGTTATTCTTACTTTGTTCAATCAAACCCCGCAAGTTAGGCGGTAATTTATTATGAACTCATTTCTCGTAGAAACTCTTTCTGGGCGTATCGCCTATGATGATTTTAGTAGCACTCCTATTGAGTGTTTTACTTATGAATTTGTTGGTGGCGAAGGTGTAATTCACGAGTCACGTCTGTTCATTCGTTACGAAGACATTTATTTTGGCGAAATCGAAGACAATCCTGCTCGTAAGAAAGGTTCTTCTGCCAAGAATATCAAAAAGCTTGCTTCTTCTCGTCTTCTTGGTATCGATCCCTCAGCTGAGTTGCCAGCTGTTAGTCCTTGTGTGATCACAGATTCTACTGGTAAGACTTATTTTTATCGAGCAGAGAACGGTATCACTCGTAAGAAAGCAGATTTTTATAACGGATATAAGGAAGGTGCCGTTTTTGATGTCGTCCGATTTGTTGAGACTGAAGGACGTTCAGCTGAATACAACCGTCGTGTTTGGTTGCATCTAGAAAACGATGCTCTTCCTCAAGAAGTCAACAGCGTTGATGATCTTGTTACTAGCTGCTGTGGATTGGTTCAGTCTGGAGATCTTCCCAAAGAAGAGAGTGCTATTCGTGCTTTTGTGTGGGAGTGTGCTGTAAATATGCCTACTCAAGATAAAAACGAAGTTATCCGTCAAGTTTTGAAGGAAGAAGAAGTTCCTACCAAGACTATTTCCTGGCGTGATAACGAATGCCGTGAGTGGCTTGAAGAGAAGTGTCTCGACGAGATCGAGGTTGATTATTGTTTTCCATATCACTATTTCCAAGACCGTATCTATTCTTTGATGAAGCAATATCATCAGACGAAGAAGGTACAGAAAGTGGTACAGCACTTTGATCCTAAGTGTGATTCTGATGATGTGATCCTTGCCGACCGTATCAATCAGAAGAAGAAATGGGATGAGTTTCGTGAAGTTGCGAAGTCTCTTGCTCTTTATATGATTGCTAACGATTGGCAACTGCCATTTGATAAAGATCAGTATTTTCCCCAGATCCGTACTGGTGATCGAGCTGATGATGCTAACCGTATCGTCTTTGACTGATCCACTTTGAAAACTGTCACAGGGGGGTCGCAAGACCCCTTTTTTATGCCCTATACTGATTTCATCAACAGCGAACCGCATGACCCTCACTCTTCGCCCTCACCAGCAGCGTATGCTTGACGCTCTGCTGACCGCTTCTTTGGGTCGCCTGACCTGCCCCACGGGCGGCGGCAAGACCCTTGTGATGATCCTTGACTGTCTGCGTCGCCTTCAGGCAGCAGAGACCCCTCAGACCGT
>Ga0129336_10000447_pt1 | contig 24061 bp, 31 predicted proteins | sample CPB6_02_DNA_FD_96878 | JGI IMG/M metagenome (GOLD analysis project Ga0129336, IMG submission 96878) | Freshwater to marine salinity gradient microbial communities from Chesapeake Bay, USA - CPBay_Sum_0.6_0.2_DNA | ecosystem: Environmental > Aquatic > Marine > Coastal | place: USA: Chesapeake... | reverse complement strand
TCACAACATCCTTTCGGAGTTCTGATAGCAATCGGTCTTCTTTTCTTTGGTCTACTACATCGTCGTTTTTAACGATGTCCATTAGTTCCCACGCTGCGTCACAACTTATCGTCACTTGATTTGATTTGGCAAGTTGAGGCGTAGAAATAGAAAGAAGTGGAACCCATGCTAAAAGCAAAAGTGCTTTAGACATAGGATGAACGTTAGGGGATTATTATACCCCTATTCATGCTATATAGCAACGTTTGTGTGTATTTCCTGATACAATTTTACTTTTCTTTACTCACCCAATGTATGAATAACTGGTTTTTCGTGAGCAAGAATATGATACAACTCGGTGTTCTTTGCTGCTGACACTGGAACAAACTCTGTCTCTGGATTAAACTCTTCATCACGAATTGCTTGGTTGATGACGATAGAACCACCTTCACCAGAGTAAGAACGATGGAACGTCATTTTTGGAATCACCAAAGCACCAGAAGAACGGTTAAGATGTACAATGTGATAAGGATAACGCCATTCAGGATTCACCAACTCAAATGTGCGAAGTCCAGATAGAACACGATTGTGGTCAATCTGGTGATAGTGAATATAGAACTGCTTGGCACCTACAATATCATCAGGAGGACTGATAGCAGGACCAGTATGAACCACAAGGTCCTGTGCGTTTGAGTTTTCTACTGAAATATCATAGAAGACAACTGCTTCCGTCTCACGAAATACTCTGTGCTTTTTGAATGTAACTTCACTCATTTGTAATCTCCCAGCATCTTTCAAACTTGCCCCTTAATTCATTTAGTTTCATTTCTTCCCAGTAAGTCATCAAGTGTTGATTAATTTGTTTTTCTTCTTCAGTAAACTGTAAGCGATATTTATTTTTAATATTGATAACTTGCAGCATATCGTCCATAAAAGTTGTTGGTCTATCCAAAAACTCTTCGTAGGTCAATCTCTCTGCCTCCAATCATCAGGTTTGTCTCTATCTTCTGTCCACCAGTCAACCATATCATCGATACTATCAAATCCACGCTTACCAAAACGTTCATGACCAAGACCACCAATATCAAGTTGGTTTAAAAAATCATCCATATCTCCTTCTTGCATATCAGGATTCTCTGCTGTCCTTCTTGCTTGACGAAGTATTGTAGCGGCAGTTCTATTTGCTTTTGCAAGCTTTTCTGCCCAGATCATGTCTTCCAAACTCACCTCTTCATGCTTAGCAATCTTGCTACAGATACCTTCCAAGCGTAGGCGATATTGTGTAGAGAGCATATGTAGTCTCCATATAGGGTTATTTAGTATTAATTTGGAAGAGATTTTAATCCATCCAATACTTCTTGAAATTTTTCTGCACGAGTCTTGTGATATTCAAGATTCTCCTCTAAAACATCCACAATATCATCTAAAATAGTATCTAAAGAAGCATCAGTATTGAAATACTGCTGAATTGCTTCGGCAAGATATCTACGCCGATTCCATTCCATACTATAAGGTTTATATGTCATAATGAAAGAGATATATTTTTAAATTATAAGAGGCAAAAATTATTTTGTCAACTACTAATGGTATCAAAGAAAAACACCTGTGTTAATCTACCATTTTCAACAGAGTCTCCAAATCCAGGAATCATACTCCTATGATATAAATTTCCTTTATATAAAACTAATCTATTGTATACATTACCCATCATTGTCACTAATTTTTTTTCTTCATTATAAATTCCTGTTCCAGAATTTATTGGAGCATTGGGGGTTAAAAACAATACTCCTGCCCACTCAACATCATCTTTATGAATCCAAGTTGTATCTTCTTTTAAACAAAGTTGAAATCTAAAGCAATCCCTATCTCTTCTAAATTTAATTTTTTTATCTATGATTGGTTCTATTTTTGTGCGTACCATTTCCTGATAATCATAATCTGCCGCATCTGTGCGACTGCCTGGATAAATTCCAGTATTTTTAAAAGATAAACCAAGCACAGAAGATCGGACCAAATCTGGTTTATCTAAAAAATTATCAATGATAATACTATTAATGTTCATTTATGTTTATATTTGTCAGGATTCTTACTTGAATCGTAAATGAAGAAAGAGAATGGAAACAACAACAACATTCCCAAAATTGTACCGACGACAACAGGATCAAACATTTCAACAATCTTATTGATCATCTTTCTATATAACTGAGTGTATGATTTGAAGCATATAATTGTTCTATAATCATATCACAACCCAATTTAGGATTGCAATCTCCACAAGTAAATAAATCTACTGCTGCTTCTCCTTTCTCTGGCCAAGTATGGATACTAATATGGCTCTCTGACAACAATGTTAGAACTGTTACTCCTTGAGGATCAAATTTTTTAAAGATTGTGTTAATTACCGTAGCACCGCTAACACTAGCTGCTTCTTCTAATAACTTTATTAAGTATTCTTGATCGTCTAACAATACAAAAGAACACCCGTACAAATTTAATAAGTAATGTTTCCCCATCTCTACTTTAAACATTAGACATTTTTTTATTTAGAATTATTATATAACACATAATCTTGATTGTATATGTCTATAAATTTTTTTTGTTTTAGACAATACTCATTAAAAATTCTATAGCATGATTCATAATTTTTAACCTTCAAATGTTCTTTTTCCATTAAATTTTTTTTCATTATTTCAACTTTGCATCCAATAAAATCAGATAACTTTGTGTCAAAATATTCATCCATTTTAATTAAATGAATATCAAAATCTATTGTGGAAGGTTGAAAACAATAATCTATAAATCTAAATTGAGGTAACGTGTGGCCATCAAATATAAATTTTTTATTCTTTAATTCTAATAATATATCTTTAGAGTTTGGTGTAGAGAGATAAACTCCAACTTCACTGAGAAATTGATTAAATCCAGATATCCATCGATCTTTTGGATGCCTAGTAATTACTAAAATTTTATATTCTTTTTTATATTCTTCTTGAATTTCCAAATCAAATTGACTTTGAACCTTTGGTATTTGATACACTGGTTCAAAATCAATCAAATTTTTTAAAGATGTTGATGCATTTTTTGATATTGGTATGTATAGAATTTTATATTTTTTAGAGATGTAAAATGCATCAAATTCTAATGGTTCAACATCTTTTGGATTGTAATCTAAAAAGTATTTTTTAGATACACATTCATCTAGTTTATTTTTATATTCATTCCAATCAAAATTGTAAAAATCAGATGAATTCATCTGCGTTATCACCATATTCATCAAGAAGATTTTTTACTACATCTTCTGTGCCATCAAGAGATTTAACTTTATATAAAGAAGATCTCATATATTTTTTCATTTTTTTATATTCTTTCAATATTTTATTTACTTCGTCATCATTAATAACAACGACTGCCTTTCCATTTTTAATTTTGTCTGCACCAAATCCACTAGACATTACTCTCCCCTCTTTTTATTTTTCTTTTCTTTTGGATTTACATCCCAAAGTTTAGGGTTAATTCTTCCTTCAGATTGTTTATACCATTGCAATCCTTCTCTATATCGATCCCAGTAGTAATCAAAGATGTCTACCTTTTTATTTGCAGTTACCAGATCATAGCAAAAAGAGTTGTCAATGCAATAATGAACTAGATATGCATTATAAGGTAGACTTCTATCATTTGCTAATTCTGGATCACAATTTTGTTGAAGAATCCTAATATTCAAGATCGACCTCCCCATTGAATATCGGGATATGCCTCAGCAACGATATCTTTTGTAAGTTTATACTTATCTTGAAGTCGCTTGTCTTTTACAAGAACCATGATCTCAGCTTCTTTAGGATGAAGTCCTTCTAACATTTGAATGAACATAGTCTCTCTACGGAGACCTGACAATGATGGATTACCACCTTGCAAATAGTTATAAAAATTCTCCCACTCCTTACGAATGGAAGTTGCTCTATTGCGGATATATTCATCAGCATTAGAAAGACCCTGAACTTTATTCAGTTTTTCTACAGATGCCGATAAAGTATCATTGAATGCAGATTGTTCTTCAACTCTTGAATAAGGAACATCACCCTCTGGCAAAAGAGAGATAGCAGTATCGTCAAAATTCCAGATAAGAATCGCAACGAGTCCTTCATTCCTATACTTTTGAAGAACTTCTACTTTTTTTACATTTGATCTTTGCTTAGAAATTAATTCTAAAATTTCAAATTGAAATGGATTTGGTTGTAATTCAACCGAAGAATCACTCTTCGTCTCCTTCTTCGTCTTCGTAATAGTCATTTGTGTTTTCAAATCGTACAGCTACTATTTCATCGGGAATAATATTCCCATTTTCATCAAACATTTCGGGATGTGTATATGCTATCGCAGTGCCTTCATAAAAATGTTGCTTTGCGATCCATCCGATTACTCCACCAAGCATCAAAAACATTATTGAAAAGAGGGCAGAGAATGTGAGAGTTATTGCTAACATTGGACTTCTCCCGAGAGTTACAGTTTTTTAACAATAGCAAAAGAAATTTCAAATCGGAAATGTATCTCTCGTTTCAGAAGAGAGATGACCTTCCCAAACATTATACCAAATGTTTTTGGTTCTGGTTTGTTCTCCCTCCTGCTGCGATGCCGCAACATTAATTCAAATCCACGATTAATATCGGAGGATTCAACTTTATTTATTTGACTTTTTCCTTCTTCCTGGTCGTTTGTCATGACTATATCTCCAGGCATCTTGAAGAATACCATAAAGATATTCTTTTATTTTCCTTGCTTGTGGTTTTGGTATATGTCCATAGGCTTCACGGAGAAGTTTATGTTCTGGATCTTGACCTCCTTTTAAATATTCATCTAATTCCAAAATCATACTATTAATGCTTGCTGCTGTTTTGCTGTCAATAAATTGCTCAGCATGACGACGTTTTGCATTATTTGTTTTGAGGTATTGATAGAAATTTAATATAAACTTTCCTTGAAAAGCAAAGTCTACTGCCTTCTCCACATCGTAATGGAGTGTGACAACTTCTTCTTCCATGAAAACGAACGGTGCCATTTGTAAATTATATATCAAAAAGTAGAATTAAACAACTGTTTTGTTTCGCAAAACCAAAGATAATCAAGAGAAGAATGATTTAAAGTCCTAAATGCATCCTGTGGGGTTTCGACTAAAGGTTCTCCTGCCAAATTAAAACTGGTATTTAATAGAATACCATGCCCTGTCAAGTTTTTAAACTCATTTAAAATAGAATATAAATGCCCAGAGTTAACGGTTTGTATCCTACAGGTATTATCAACATGTGTGACTCCTGGAATTAAATTTGTCTTGACAGGAAAACAAACTGTCATATGTGGATTTGGAATCACATTGTTAAAATAGAGATGCGCGTCCTCTTCGAGAACTATAGCAGCAAATGGTCGATACCACTCTCGATTTTTAATTTTATTAACAATATCTTTGGCATTTGGATTCAATGCATTAAACAGTATAGAACGGTTCCCCAGCGCCCTCTGACCCGCCTCTGCAAGGCAATTATATACTGCAACAGACTTGTTATTATAAAGTAGTCTTGCCACCTCTTTTTCATCAGCAAATACACCTTGGTATTGTGATACATCATGGGTTAAACCATGGAAAAAAGTATCTTTAGATGGAAGTATTTTAGAGTCTCCAGATAATTGTCTATAAGAATACATAGAAGCTCCTATGCTTAATCCACTGTCATCACACATAGGATCAAAATAAAATTTAATATCAGGAAATCTAGTGGTCAATTCATAATTGGTAATAATATTCATACCATAACCACCAGTAATGCAAACTTTTTTTATTCCAGTTTTATCTACATATTTTTTCACCAGATTACAAACTTGCTCTTGACATTGGCGTTGAACCTCATAACAATAGTTTGCAAAAAACTGATAATTATCTTTCGTTATCTCAATCTTATAGTTCGCATCATCATTAAAATCCAGCATATAATCTAACAATTCTGGATAGTTCTTAAAATAGTTTTTGATTGTTATGTCTGCTGATATTCCCTCATCAAAAAACTTTAATTTTTCTACTGCTTCCCCATAGGAAGACAGTCCCATTGCTTTACCGCAATCATCAATAGTTTGCCCTATTGAAATAGCAGCACTATTATAAAGACTACCAACATGTATTTCATCATTGTGATGTTTAGATATATGTCTACATCCATTAGATTCTTTATCAAATCTTTTTTTTAAATTTGCGGTCCAGTATCTTTTATAAAGAGGTGTAAATTTACAAGGATATTCTGCAATATAAACAGAGTCACATTCAAAAACTTCAGGATCAATTGGATATCCACCGCTAGAATCAATACAAATAATTAAGGATTTGTCAAATCCACTATTGTAAAATGCTCCAGATGCATGAAACAAATGATGTTGATATTTTGGATTTAAAAATTTAATTTTTTTGTTTTTAGAATATATTAATTGATTTTTTTTATGTTTATCTTCTTGACTATCTGAAGATGAAAATATTACATAATCAATTTCAGATAAAAAATTATTTAATATAATATTAAAAATAAATTCATGACCACCAGAATGTTTCTTTTTATTATATCTCTCTTCTTTAAAATAATATTCTATCTCACCATCTTTTAAAATAGTTGCAGAGGCATCATGCCCAGAAAAAATGGTTAAAATTTTCATAATAAATACAAGATATTAGTGCTGTGATAATGAATGTAAGAGATATATTATTTAATATCTATCCCAACTTGGTAGAAGTAAGTCTTCCTTCTTGGTTAGATAAAGAGGTAAAGGACAATAACTCCAGTATAAAATCTTACGTTTGGAAAACAGATAAATTAAGAAGAATTAGACTCTGCGAATTAAACATAAAAGACAGGTTCATCGCAGAATCTTTAGTCATATACCCCGACTTCCAATACATCAATCCAATTTTTGGAACAGAGTACGTTTCGTGTGCAAATAAAAAGTTTTTTGGTACTATTGATTTTCATCCATTAAAAATGGATGGGGACTACGAGAATCAATATATCAAAAAATACCTTGGAGATCAACCAAATAGAATAAAAGAAGATTCAAAAATATATGATTTGAACACTTATTTTTCTAAAAAGTTATGGTTAAAAACAAGCGATTACAACTTTTATGAAGAATATTTAACTAAATTAGATCTTTATCTAAACCGTTACCACAATTGCATAAAAAAATGTGAGATGGAATCATCCCACATTTATCAGAAAGGATATGATCATCATTTATCATATACAGATCCAGCATATGGAATACTAAAATCTTACTATGATAAAGAATTTGCCAGAAAATATATTAATGAATTTTTATTTGATCTTGCTTATGTTTAAATAATATTATTTTCCTTTAGATATCTTGCAGTATCTGTACAACCACCAAGATGTTTATCATCCATTATTACCTGAGGAAAAGTTGATCCTACACCAAACTCAGCATAAAATTCTTCACGATTAAAGTCCCTATTCAATTTGTAAACCACATGCTGAAGTTCTGCTGCTTGTAGCAGCTGTTCAATTTTACTGCAATATGGGCATCCATCTTTAGAATAAACCGTAAATTTCATATCATTAATTATTGTTACAAATTATATATTAGTCAAATTATACAGGTAGCATAATCCAACCTCTAGTACCATTATAATACATCATTTCAAATGATGCACCTTCAGTAGATACAATTAAATCCTCAGCATCTCCCATGATTGGTTGACTATTTCTACCAATGGTTAAATTATTTGTAGCGGCACCTCTTACAACATCAACAAACCTAATGCGATCTCCTTGCGATGGAGATGATGGTAATGTAATTGTAAATGCACCACCAGTTATAGTATCAAACCAAATTGTTGAGAATGCTTTTGCAGTATAATTAGAAGTTACTGTTACATGTAAATTATCAACACCCATGACAGGTAACCATCTGGTCAATGATTTATTCCAAACTTGAAGTTGATCAGTTGTTTCATCATATCTCAACTGTCTTTGAGTTGTTGTACCAACACCAACCTGACCCTTAAGAATTAAATCTCCATTAATTGCAACTGAATTAGATGTGACAATAGAAGTGTTAGCACCACCAACTACAATTTGTGTTTGAGTTGCACCAGCACCAACAGTTCCTATTGTTGAAATTCCAGTAATTCTAAAATCTCTACCAATGATAGTATCAGAGCAGTAAATATATCTCCACTTTTGAGAATCTTGTCCCAAATCATAAGTATTTGTGGCGGATGGAGTTACATTAGAACTAACATTTGCATTTAAAACAATTGCTGTCTCTGTACCAGTACCAACATTAACTGTTCCACCAAGGAATGTAACGGTTCCAGTAAATGTAGAGACTCCAATTACGTTCAAATCTTGTCCAACTCTTACATCATCAGATGTTGTTAGGTCAGTTAAATGAGTACTTCCAATAACCTTTAATGCATTTGTACCAGGAGAAGTTACTCCAATACTTACAGAACCCTTAACGTAAGCGTTTTGTGTCTGTAATGTTGATCCAATTCCAACATCACCAGGGAATGCTATAAAGTTTTCATATGTTCCAGTAAGAACAAAATTTGCAAGATCCTGATCAGATCTAATGTAAAAAACATCACCACCACTAGCCCTGAGATCTGATCTAAAATGAGTTGTTCCTCTTTTTACAACATAATTATACTCAATATAATCTGTTGGTGTTGATCCAAGACCAACTCTTACTTTGGCATCAAAAGAACCCCTATTGCAGATGTATAAATTACCTTTGAGTTGTTTATAATCTGTTGGTACTGTAAATAATAAAGTGCTTGCCTTATCAGTTAATGAAGTTCCTTGCGCTAAAAATCCAGCATCCTCTCTATTCTCTGTTTCTACACCAAGAAGAGTAAACTTTGCATTTGTATTGTCTGCACGAATAACTATACTCTGACCATCCGCAAAAAATAAATCATCAGATTCAAAATACTCATTCGCAGGAATTGTTTGCTCAAAAACAACATATCCCGTGTTAGCATTGAATCCTGTCAAACCAGTAGTAGACAGTCCAATACGAACTTTAACATCAGAAGAATTTAAATTCGTTATATATACTTTACCCTCTACCAGTTTGCCCTCTGGTGCTGTATATAGCACTTCATTTTTTGAGGCAACCGTAGGTCTTATACTTGCTAAGGATCCAGACGCCATTGGTTATATCCTGAAAATTGTTGCAGTAATATTATTTATTTGATATAATATTGTAAAAAAAGATATGATTATATTAACAGGTTCATCAGGTTTTATTGGAAAACATTTCGCAAATAAATTAAATACTGGTGAAGATGTGCTTTTAATTGACCAAGAAGATGCTTGGAGACTATTTAGAGACTTTGATGACTGGAAGAACGTCAGTCTTATTCTTCACCAAGGAGCAATTTCTTCAACTACAGAGAAAGATTTGCAAAAACTTTGGCATTATAACGTAGCATTTTCTTGTGCTCTTTTAAATAAAGCAATTGAATATGAAATTCCAGTAAAGTATGCATCATCAGCATCAGTATATGGGAATCAAAATATTCATCAACAAAAAGGATCAATCAATCCATTAAATCAATACGCCATATCTAAACTACAAGTTGATTATACTGTTCTAGATAACCTTGAAAAGTTTTCTTTTATTCAGGGGTTCAGATACTTCAATGTATATGGTGATGGAGAAGAGCACAAGGGGAATCAAGCAAGTCCTGTAAGTAAATTCACAAAAGAGATTAGAGAAACTGGTAAATTAAATCTCTTTGAAGGTTCTGATCGCTTCCTAAGAGACTTTGTATGTGTTGATGATGTAGTTGACATTGTTCTTTATAATAACGCTGGAAGCGGTATCTATGACCTTGGAACTGGGTCTCCAGTTTCATTCCAACATGTAGCTAATTTAGTTGCAAAAAAAGAGAATGGCACTATTAATACCATTCCTTTTCCAGACCATTTAAAAGGCAAATACCAAACATACACTTGTGCAGATATGAAGTGGATTGGAGATTATAAATTTAAATCTATTGAAAACTATTTAAATTTTTAATCTCCTTTAATAACCCTATAACTATCATCATCAAAATGCTCTGTAGAAAATTCAAATAACTCAGAATCTTCCAACGCAATCATCTGATGCTTTAATCCTACAGGAACATGAAAGGAATCACCTGGTTCCATAATTTTCATTTCTGCTTTTTTAAGATCCTCATCCCACCCAAACCACAAGTATATTTTACCGCTGTGCAAATAAAATGTTTCATCTTTTATCTTATGATAGTGCCAAGAGCATCTTTTATTGCATTCAAAAAATAAAAGTTTACCACAATATTTTTCATTATTAACTATCCACTTTTCATACCCCCAACCTTTGGGTACTATTTTAATTGAAGAAGTCATCAGAATTTACAGCCTTATCATCTATGTAGTAATCAGCAGATGGTTTACCCATAATCAAATGATGATACTTACACCCCCAAATTCTTAACTGAAGTTCCGTAAGTTCTTTCCATCTTGCAGTAGCAAGTTTAGCATCATCTTGATATGTCCCCATACCTCTAGCAGTAAAGTATTTAATTATATGACCCTCATCATATAGCTTGTTTATCCTTTCAATATTTTCTATCATAGGAACTGATGACTCGTATTTACAAGTTTTACATATACCAAGTGGTTTAGCAATAACACCATCAATATCAACACAATAAATTGCCATTTAAATACTCCTAATGTCCTCTTGAGTTAAGGTATAACATCCATAATGCTGAACAGAAATTGCAGCTGCTTTATTAGCAAAATTAATCGCAGATTCAATTCTATTATCAATATTCTTATAATTTAAAAATGCATAAGAAAAGGCAGCAAGAAATGTATCACCAGCACCTACAACATCAAAAACTTTAACTTGATTAGTTGGATAAATGGAATCACAATATTCAACTCCCAAAGACCCTCTTGTAATAATTAGATGTTTTGGGTCTGGTTTAGTAATTAAATTATTATATTCTTTTTGATTAATTTTAAAAATAACATTTGGTTCAGTAAACAAATTTCTTTTTTTAGTATCAATAAAAACTGGACCATTAAAATTTTTACAAATTACTTTAAGATCTTCAATTGTTAAAAAACCTTTATCATAATCAGATACAATTATTGCATCATAAGATAAATGTAAGAATGCACTTCTAACTTCAGAAGGTTTTATAGGGTCTACAAAATCATCTTCATCAATCCTCAACATCTGTTGATTAGATCCACTATGAACAATTCTTGTTTTTTTAATAAGATTTTTATTTGTAATGTGATTAACAGATATACCCAAAGACTCAAGATTTCTTTTGACATTGGCAGACATGCCAAAAGAAGTTTCTATTCTTTCATAATTTAAAACGGGTATTGGTGCTTCTGGACTAATTCTATCTACAGTTCCGTAGATATACCCATCCTCACAAGTTTCCCCTATCAATAATATGTTCAATTGTTTTTGTTGTTGAGTATCCATTTATGCGTTCAAAAAACTTTACTTCATTTGCATATTTTGATCCAATTATTTCTTTACCTTCCCAGTCAGATCCAACCACCATTATATCAGGACTAAAATGTTTTACAAGTCCTTCCAATTCCTCATCATTATCAAACCAACAAACTTGATCAACTGGTTTTAGATTTGCTAACATAAAAGTTCTTTCATGAATATTATGAATTGGTCTAGAAGAACCTTTTTTTTCTTTAATTCTTTCATCAGAATCTATTGCAACAATTAAAGAATCCCCAAGAGATCTAGCATAATTTAGAAGTAGAATGTGTGCTGTATGTAGCACATCAAAACTACCATTAACAAATACTTTTTTCATTTAAACTCTCCCAAATAATTAATATGACTATTTAATTTCAACGTAGACATAACTGAATAATTATATCCATCTACCAATTCTTTCGATTCTTTAGTATCAAGATATTCTTTTTTTGCAAATGGATATTTTAATTGTATTAACCAATAAATCCAATTTGCTCCTCCAAAAATTCCAGGTTTTCCATCCACAATTGATGGATCTTTACTCTCCATATTTTTCAAATAAAACTTCTGCAAGTCTGTCATTTTAAATTTGTTTTTAACATAATTCCAAAAATCAGTATTTTTATCAGTAGAGGAATAATGCATATTTACAAAATCTACGCAAGATTCAAATAATCCCTTCATATAAGAATTATATAATTCTATATCATGATTATCATAGAATCTACTTTGTAAAAATGATATTAACTCCGCTATTCCAGTACATATTAGAGCAACTCCTGTACTTTCAAGTGGTTCTATAAATCCAGCAGATAATCCTATAGATACCACATTACCATCCCAAATATTTTTATCATAATATGGAGTCCAGTCAATAACTTTTAAAGAATCAATATCAATTCTATTTTCCCAATAATCAACAAAATATTGTTTAGCGGTTTCAATGTCTGTTATTGATCGGTTAAATACCAATCCACTTCCAATTCTTGTTTGTAATGGAATATTCCAAACCCAACCATGATCAACCGCATGTGATATTACATATGGGTGCAACTCGTCATCTTTATTTTGATAAGGAACATGTCCAGCAACTGCTGTATCACAAAATAATCTATCAGACAAATCCGTTCTTTCTCTTTTATGTTTGAGAATACTTTTAAATCCAGTACAATCTATAAAAATATCTGCAGATATAGTATCGCCATTTTTTAATTCTAGCAATTCTACATTACCAACATCGTCCCTTGAAATATTAATAACTTCAGAATTTACATAATTTACTTTATGATTGATTTTTTCTTTAATAAAATCTACTAATTTTTTACAATTTATATGATATGCATATGACCCCAGATCTTCCATTTCGATCAAATTAGATATACTAATATCATAAAGTGGAAGTAAAGAATTGATTTGCCATTGATTTTGACAATGAGACCAAGCATCACATAAAGGAATATCTTCAGCAACATTTGGGAAATAAAATGGATGCCATATTAAACTGTCGCTTGTTCCCCATTCTGGAAATAATATTCCAGATTTCATAGCAGATTCTAATTTAACAAACCACTCATTCTTATCAAATCCACAATATTCAGACAAAAAATGATCAAATTTAATTAACGTGGCTTCACCAACCCCCACAGAATCTGGGTCTTCTTTATCGATAATAGTAATGTCTATTCCTTTTATTTTATGGGATAACGCTGCAGCAGATAACCACCCAGAAGTTCCCCCACCAACAATTACAACCTTATTAATCATTTTTAACCTCAACTAATAATTGATATTCAGGAAGATATAAATACTCAATTTTTGAATTTGCAAGGGTGCGAATAGCATCATCTAATGTTTCAACAAGAGGTTCTCCACCAAGATTAAAAGAAGTATTAAAAATAATTGGGCATCCAGTTTGATTATAAAACTCTTCAATTAATCCATAATAGTGTTCATTTACTTCCCTAGTTACAGTTTGAATACGGCATGTACCATCAACATGAATAATTGCGGGAATTTTTTCTTCAATTCCATCTTGGCATTTTACAGCATACATCATAAAAGGAGTATCTTCCATACCCCTAAGATCAAACCATTCATGGACATGCTCTTGAAGAATGGATCCAGCAAAAGGTCTAAAATATTCTCTGCGTTTAATTAAATTAACATGATCCTTTCCATTTGGATCTCTAGGATCATATAAAATAGAACGATTTCCAAGAGCACGAGGACCAGATTCAGATCTTCCCTGATACATTGCAACAATATTTTTATTAGAGATTAATTCAATAATATCTCCATATTTAACTTTTTCTTTTACTGAGGTGACACCATAATTATTACAAATGTTTTCTATTTCATCGTATGAATATGAATACTGGGGTCCATAATAAAGATCTTTTATTTTTTCTCTAACATTAGAATCTTGATTTAGTTGATGATAAAAGAATAAAGCAGCGCCAATGGCAGTACCAGCGTCATTGCTGACTGGTTCTACATATAAATTAATTCCTTCCTCTTTTAACTGATCGAGATACCAATAATTAGCAACACAATTTAAACCATATCCACCAGACAATACAACATTTTTATTACCAGTCATATTGACAGATTTTCTTATCAAATCTAAAACCATCTGTTGAGATTCAATTTGAATGGCATACGCCATATCCCTACGGTTTTCTAATAGAGTAAGATCTTTACAATCTTTTGGAGTTAAAAGATATTCATATCTCCCCTCATTTACTACCGCACCATTGGGATAAGTCGGAACAATAACATTTCTATCTGAGGTTTTCCAAGATCCACCATTACCATCAGTATAAATTGGAGGAATTTTATCATTTGGTTTTCCATATGGGAACAAACCCATTGTCTTTCCTGCTTCAATAGGTGCCCAACCACAGTATTGAGTTACTGCTTCATATGCCTTAGTAATTCCAGCACTTTCGTCAAGAATCAGTTCATGCGTACCTTCTTCACCTTCACCCTCACTAGAAAATTCGGCAATTCTAACAGAACCCCAAGGTCCTCTTCCTGCTTGATGTTTATATAATGTTTTAAATTCGCAAGGATACTCACAAGAAAAAACAGATTCTAATTCCCAAGTTATTTCTACATCAGTTCCTCTTCTTGTTCCAAAATTCATTGGAATGAATGTTCCAGCACCGTCAACAACAAGAGATACTGCAGTATCAAATCCAGATCTATAAAATGCACAAGCAGCATGGAGTTTATGGTGAGTCCTACTCAAATCAATAACTTGAGGATGATTGTATGGATCTTGATTTCTATCAATTAATCCCAACTTTCTAGCCAATCCAGTATATACATCATCACCAGTAAAATCAACTTTACCAGCGTCGCCAAGAGGTTGAGTATGTGCAATTATTAAATAATCAATACGATTAGTATAATTTAAAATTTGCATCATAGACCTATATGGACCACCATCATATTTGTGTCTAGTTAATCTTTCTTCTTCTATAGCAAACACCATTTCCCCATCTTTAAGGAGACAAACTCCAGCATTATGTCCTCTAGCAATAGCCGCAATCCATTGTGTCATTTATAATTACCTCACTTTAAATTTTTAAGAATGTCTTTTACATGTGGGTCTGCATTTTGTTGTGATGCATTTTTTATTTCATCTATAAAACCTTTAGTTGGTTTTTTAATCATTGGTTTATTTGATCCAGATGGAAGCACAGGAGATATTGGTTGAATATTATTTGTTTGATCTTTATTTGAATTTACATGTACTACGGATTTGCCCATTCTTTTGCGAACGGAATCAATAATAGATTTGATTTGTTGATTGTCCAATTCCATTGCTTGGTCATTGTATCTATTACGAACATCATCCATACAAATTCTAATAGGGTCATAAACCCTTCTACCTTCACCAACATCAATTATATCAAATTTTTTACAATTTGGATAGGATATATTAATTGGGTATGTGGATCCAGTTACAACTGTTGCAGTTTTATCAAATGCTTTTGCAATGTGTTGACCCATACTATCACATCCAAGGAAGTGATCTGCAGCATTAATGACTCCTGCCCAAATTCTCATATCTGAAATTTGTGGTCTAGCAACTTTATATTTTGAGTTATCCTCGTTTTCTTCAAGAGGAAAATGAATTTCACTCATGATGATAATACCATAATCTTTTTTTAATTCATTTATAATCTCAACAATATTTGCTGTGGAAAAACTTCTAGAAGAAGCATCCGCAATAAAATCTTTTCCAATTTGTTCTACACTTCTACCAAAGGGTTGAACAACTAATATTTTTTCCTTTCCAGATCCTTGCCTAACTTCATCAACAATATTAAATCCATTTATTGCCTCCATTTTATTTAAATGGATAGTTGGACCTGAAAGTTCTCTTGGTTCTTCTAAATCATTAATAATAATATCAAATGCTTGAGAAAGACTGCATTTTTGATTATAGTAGTGCCAATTTCTATATGGTTCTGGACTAATAAGATCTCTATGAATCAAATGTTCTTCAAAAAGTCCTTTGTGCCAATTATCATAAACTTTATTATGAAGAACTGGATGTCCTTTAAAAAAATCTGTTCCTCCCTCACACACAATAATAAAATCATCATGTGTTTCTGCATATTTTTCAAATGCAGGGATGGAGCAAATTACTCTACCAGCTCCACCATTAATAAAAAATGCTTTAGATCTCATACAACAACTCCAACTCTGGATGATAAATTAATAATTTAATCTAGATTATTTATTACATAAACATAACCTGAACTAAACGGTCACAAGTTTTAAACATAGTTTTGTTTAAAATAGCACCATGAATTATGTTTGAATCATATAATACTGCTTTATTATACTTCATTTTTGAAATATATTCTACTTTTAAATTTTCATCATCATTTAAAGAGTAAAATCCAGTGCCTCCTTCACACTCTTCCAAAATATTCAAATACACAACACATGCCCACTTTGTAGTTGGACCATCTACATGGCAAATAATATTCCTACCATCATTTAATATCTCTTTATTATTAGTAACATTAACCATAAACCTCATACCAGACCAACGATAATTATGATGCTCTTCATCAAATTTAATATTCCATTCTGGATGATTGCAAAGTTGATAAAAAACTTCTTTCATTTGAATTTCTAATCTAAAATCATCTTCACAAACCCTACGCCCAATTGCATATGCTAATAAATCATTATTATCATTTTTTGTATATTTTTTAGATGTTATTGCATACTCCCTGACTTCATCTGGATTTTCATAAAAATTTTCAATTTCTATAATTAAACTATTACAAACTCTATTGACTCGCGCATTAAGATTTTTATTAATTTCAAACATCATAATATTTTTTTTTACATTATACCATGTAACCATAAAAAATGGTGAGATTTCTCTCACCATTTGTGGTTTTTTTTATTCTGGATCAGATGGAGGACTACCTTCTGGATTTTCTGGGAACATATAATATGCAATCCCTGGTTCAACGTTATTTTCTTGCATTACAGTTGGAAGATCTCTCAATCTTTGTCTGTAAACTTTCCATTGTTCTTTAAGAGATTCTGGCATATCTTCAGTAACTTTACCATCAGATGCACTTAAAAGACGGTCTCTATGCTTTCTAATATCACCCCAAGTTAAAGACTCTTCTTTACCTATGAGTTTATTATTTACACTCCAAGTATCAATTTGTATTTCTCCATCAACAACCCTTAAACTAAATTTGTCGTAAATGTCTCCAGGCATTAATGGTGTTCCATATTTAAATTGTGGATATCCTTCAATTGCGGGAGATCCAGGATGAACAACTTCTCCAGTATTTTTTTCTTCAAGTTCATCAATTGGTTGTCCTCTTAACTGACAAACAAGTGGGTTTTCACTACAGTCTACCTCAAACCATTCTACAACATCTGCTGGCATTGGGCGACCATCTAGAATCATATCCTCAGTTAATGGTCCATATTTTTCTCTACCATCTTCTCCGATTTGAAGGTATATCTTATCTGTACCATCATAGGTAGATTTGCGTGTTTTACCTTCGGTAAATGTATGATCTACCAAAAAATCATTGAATAATGGTAAATCATATTCGATGTGAATAATTTTTGCTGCCATTGTTATTTGTCCAGGTTAACTCCTTCGTTTATTATTTATATGTAAGTTATCTTTACTAATCCAGATCCACCAGTTCCACCTTGTCCACAGCAGCTACTTCCACAAACATTAGTCATAGCTCCTTGTCCACCATGTCCATAAGGAACTGTCCAACATCCACAACGAATCCAACAAGAATGTAGTTGTTGTTTTACTTGCGTCCCAATAAATGGTGCTGATGTTGGATGAGACCATTTACCATGGCAGTGACAAAATACTCCCTTCGGTCTCCAAGATCCACCTTCATGATTCCCCATACCAAAATCTCCGCCATTATTTCCAGGAGCAAGGCAACATGGGAAGGTAGAATAACATGTCATATCCCAGGATCCAACAGCACATCCTGTAGCACCACCAATTGCACAAAAATTACTTAAATTATATCCAGTTACATATGTAGTGCATCCATTACACGCAGTACATTCATTAGAGTAGCAAGGATAAACTCCTCCAGCACAAACTGTGTAAGTACATCCACCTGCGGTACTTATCATTACTGAATTATAATATCCTCCTTGGGCACCAATATAATTTTGACATCTATTACAGTTACAAGAACCGTGACCATTTCCACCAGCTCCCCATATTTCCCAATAAATTTTCGTTACACCAGCAGGAACTGTCCAAAGGCAACAACAACCGCTAGTACAAGCTTCTGGACTGCCAAAAATCCATTTGACATTCCACGTTGCCAAAGCACAAGATGCTAATTGGGTATTACCAACTGTAGAATTTTGTATTTGACTACCATTAATTTTTTTGTAGCTGCTGTAAGTTGCCATTTTTATTAAACCTTAGAAATAAGTAATTTTTACTAGTCCGCCGCCGCCAGTTCCACCTTGACCCCAATTACCATAACCATCACAATATGTTCCCATAGCTCCTTGTCCACCATGTCCATAAGGAACTGTCCAACATCCACAACGAACCCAACACTCACGAATACTTTGCGTTACTTGTGTCCCAATCAATGGTGCTGAAGTTGTATAATATGCTTGGTTATAGCAGTGGCAACTAGCACCACGATCATAAACAAATTCAGTAGCACTCCATGCTGGTGTATGTACACCAAAACCAAACTCACCGCCATTACTTCCTGGACCTAAGCAACAATCCCAATATGAGTTACATGTGGTGTTCCAAGATGTTTCTGCTCTTCCTGTTGCACCACCAAGAGCACAAAAATTACTTAAGTTACATCCAGTTACATATGAAGAACATCCACAACATGCAGTACATTCTTGAGAATAACAAGGATAAACCCCAGCAGCACATACTGTATAAGTCCATCCAGCCGAAGCAGAAATGGTTTTAGAATTATAATATCCTCCCTGAGCACCTTGGAAGTGATGACATCTTGAGTAAGAACACTGCCCGTGTCCATTACCACCAGCTCCCCACATTTGAATGTGAAGTTTGGTAACTCCTGTAGGAACAGTCCAAAGACAACAGCAACCGTTGGTACATGCTCCAGGACTGCCATAAAACCACTTGACTCCAAAGGTAGAAGTAGCACCAGCAGAAAAATGACTGTCTACAATAGCACCAGAGGATATATTATCTTGAATAATTTTTTTGTAACTTGAATAAGTTGCCATTTTTTATACGTATGTAACTTTTACTAATCCTGCACCGCCAGTTCCACCTTGACCGCAACAACCACCACAATAAGTAGTCATTGCACTCATTCCACCAGCACCATATGCAACAGTATAACAACCACAACGAATCCAGCACTCATACACCATTCCGTGAGCACCATGTCCAGATAAGAATGGAGCACTAGTGGTACAAAATGTAACATGGTTACAATGACAAAATTCATCACCACCCGCAGATCCACTATGATTGCCCATACCAAAATCTCCACCATTAGACACTGGTCCTAAACAACATGGAAATTCTGAAAAACATCCAGTTGACCAAGCATCATTTGCACATCCTGTAGCACCACCAATTGCACAAAAATTACTTAAATTATATCCAGTTACAAAAGACGCACATCCATTACATCCAGTACATTCATTGGATAAACAAGGATAAACTCCACCAGCACAAATTGTATAAGTGCATCCAGGTGCAGTCAAAATAGTTTTAGAATTGTAATATCCACCCTGAGCTCCATGGTAATGGTGACATCTGTTACAAGAACATGCCCCATTACCATTTCCCCCAGCACCCCATGCTTCAAAAGTAACTTTTTTTACTCCAGAAGGAACTGTCCAAAGGCAGCAGCAACCAGTACTACAGAAGTTAGGATCACCAAAAACCTGAAGTACATTCCAAGCACCCCCAATTCCTGCTTGTAAAACAGATCTCGAAACAGTTCCATCAATTATTTGGGTTGTTACTACCTTTTTATAACTTGCGTATGATGCCATTTTGTTTATTTGGGTTACTAATATTTATACAAAAGGACTGGACGATGCCCAGTCCTAAAGATTATTAGACAGTGAAGATTCTCCAACCGTATGTATTATCATAGAAGATTAAATCAAATGCAGCACCTTCAGTGGTAACTGTCATGTTTTCTGCAAGTCCACCAATCAACTTACCATTTCTAGCAATTGTTAATGTATTAGTGTCAAAGGTATTTGCAACATCAATGAATCTAATAATGTCACCTTTGTTTGGTGATGCAGGTAAAGTAACGGTAAATCCGCCACCATTTGTATTACACCATAAGAGTTGGAATGAAGATGCAGTGTATGTTGTGCTTACGTCAACCTGTTGCAGTCCCCCAACAGGGACCCAAGCAGAACCATTGTATCCTTCAAATGCACCAATTGAAGTGTTGTATCTAAACTGACCAGTAATTGGGGATACAGGTCTTTGTGCAGTGGTTCCCTTAGGTGGAACCATAGCACCAGTACCCATCTTATCTCTGGTGAGATATCCAACAACTGCATACTCAGTTGGGCAAGCCTGGTTGGAGTTACCAGACATGGTTTCATCGGAGGAGAATTCATTAATTGCTTCACCGATTTGACCACCCAGAGAACCCAGTCTCAGTTCTGTCAGACCTGACAGGTTGAACGCAGAAGCGTCCAGGGTTGCTCTACCAGTTAACTGGTCAACAGAGAAGTATTCACCAACTCTGAAGTTACCACCTTGGTCAGTAGATACGAAGAATACCTTACCAGGACCAGATGTGCTTGTCTCATTACCTTGTTGAACGTTTGCTTCGTTAACGTTTGGATAGTTGGTTTCAGACTTATTACCAACACCAACGCTTAAGAAGTCGTGACCAGTAAGACGTGCGTTAGAGAACTTAGTTCTAATTTCAGCGAATGAACCACCAGAAGCAGTACCAACACCAGAGAGATATGTACTTCTAGTATCAGGTGATGCAACAGTCTTCTCAGGAGAGATTGTTAAGGTAATTCTATTGTTATAAACAACAGGGGATAGTCCTGTGGCACCATATCCTCTATACTGAGTATAAGTTGATGTAAATCCTGTTACGTTGTTAATAATATAGTATCTTATCGCACCATCAATTCTATCGCTACCAACACCAACAGTTGTAAATCCAATCGCATCACCAACTTTAGGAAGATTGAGTGGATCACACTCATCAACTTCAAAGATAATGCCCTTCTGTCCACTTACAGATCCAGAGACTGCTGAGATTGTAATCGCACCAGTTGTACCAGCACCAATAAAGGTAACCTGCTCGCCACTTACAAATGAAGTTGTACCAATACCTGCAGCACCATAACCAGGATAATACTTAAAGTAGATTCTATCTGCACTGGTTTGGTCATTAATAAAGGTTGCTCTTGCACCAGAGGTCTCACCAATCATGGTGTTACCAACAGCAACAGTACCACTCTTAGTACCAACAACTGTGGTCATTCTATCACCGAAGAGTCTTACGGTTCTTGGTGCCTCATTAGTTGAGAATCCAGCAGCGATAACACCATAATCACCATAAGAGTTGTTACCACCAACTGAACGGATTCTAGATCCACCACCAGCATAGTAACCCCATCTGCAATAGTAGGTAAAGCAAGATACGATTTCTGCACCAGAATCTTTATCAAGAATGAATCCAGCGCCATCAGAGTTGACCATGGTGAATGCGTCAAACACCATTGTCTTAAATCCTTGAGCAGATGTTCCAACACCAATGTTACTATGAATATTACCGTCGATCAGAACACCTACACCACCACCACCATATCCATCGGTTGCTGGATCGGAGAATGCGGTGCAGTCCTTAACATAAGGAGACTTGCTCAGAATTGGTGAGACTGGGTTGAATGCAAAGAATACTCCACAAGCAGTTGTACCAACACCAGCTCTAATGGTTGTTTTATCAAGATTGTAAGGATCAAGAGCATCATAATTAAATCCAACCAGACCAGATACATTCAGACCCTGAACTGTAGTAGCATCAGACAGTCTAAACATGGTCTGACGATTGTTTGGAGTAACTCCATCAGTCGATAGACCAGCAGCAGGACGAATCTTAGATGCTCTCAGTGTAGAACCAACAATACTGGTAAATGGTGGAATTGTAATTGGTAGTTGCTCAGCAAACTCAGATGCTGACAGTTTAACTACAGCAGGAGAGAGGTTGATTACATGTCCACCACTTACATAATCATGGTAAATTGTTGATACACCAACATTAACTTTAATTGTATTGTTATTAACAATTTCACTTACAGTAAAGTAAGAAGTTTGTCTATTTCTTGGGAATACTGTAGTATCAACTCCAACAAATGCCGTACCACCAGACACATAAATGTGATTAATTGTGGATACACCAACGTTTAATGCAAACGAAGTTGAACTATTAACAGTTGTAACAGTAAAATTATAATTAGCTGGTCTTGTACCATCTGGGAAGATAGTTGTAGTAATACCTGAACCACCAGGGCAAGTAAATTCAAGATTCTTAAGTCTTACAAGAGTACCAGGTGTAATTCCAGTAACAGCAGTACCAACAGTTACTGTACCAATACCAGATGTTTTATCATACTGGAATCCAGTAACACTATATGATCTACCACCACTCAAACACTCAAAGGTAATATCTTCTAATCTAATAGTAATATTAGGATAAAGAATACCGTGAGATGGAGCAGTAATTGTAGAAATACCAGTCAGAGGGTCATATACAAAGTTTGTAATTGAGGTTACAGCACTAGCGTTATCACAGGCATACTTCAGAGTTCTGAATGCCATATCTGGTGTGCTACCATTATAAGTATCAGAACCAAGTTCTGGGTCAACATAATAAATACGAGTAGAGTCACCAAGAGTCATCCAAGCAGGAACTCCAGTTGTGCTTACTCCAAGTGCCTTATAAGGAATTGTATTAATTCCAAGTCTTGCGGGAGCAGAAGCATCCCTAATAAGAATATCACCTTTAGTTGTTAGGAGAGCATTTGAATCTCCAAGTGCCAATGCTCCCCAAGAATTAGGATCAGTTCCTGGTGTAACATTTGTAAATGATGTTGATCCAAGTCCAACATAAGCAGAGGATGAATATTCAACTACATCATTTCTAAAGTATTCTGTTGTAGTTGAATATGCACCAGCATATCTTAAACCTCTATTGAACAGAACCCATGCAGTTTGTGCAATACCGACAGTAGTAGTTCCAACTCCAACTGTTAAACCTTTTGTTGGGTGAACATTTTGTGTGGAAGTTGCTTGAAGTTCGTAAGTATCACCACCAACAAGGGTCAATTCTCCCCTATAATAAGTTCTTCCAGATTCATAAGTACTTATTCCGATCGCATTAATACCATCGGCAAGAGGATTCCATTGAGATGAAAGGTACTGTGGAGGTATATTGCCAGAAATAGTAGTAGTTATAGCAACATAAGCAGATCCAAAATATGTAACTACGTCACCAGTTTGATAGACTGTTCCTGCATCCCAATTTCCTTCTCCCTGGAATCCAGAGACATAGGTAACAACGTTTGGATTTTCTGGGGCAGTTGTTCCAATACCAGCGAATACTAAACCAGCAGTGGTTCCAATACCAGCAGTAACTCTGTATTGAGTGTTGCCATATAGAACAACGTCATTCTTTTTATAGAATGTTCCTCCACTATATAAACCTACATTTCTGATTCCTTCAACGTGTAAGGACCAGTTTGCTTCGTCAGTAGCATACCAATTAACTTCATTTGCCACTGAAGTGTGATTGGTAGTACAGACGTAGGTATTAGCACCGAATTTTACGATATCATCAATGACGTAAGCGGTGCTAGGAGTCCAATTGCCTCTCCAATTGAATTTTAGTCTTCCTAATCTAAAATCAGCCATCGTTTTTAAATTCCTTTTTTACTTAGGTCCTTGAGTTGCATGATCATAACTGCCATTAATTCTGGCAACTAAATATCCATC
>Ga0129336_10000446_pt1 | contig 24129 bp, 24 predicted proteins | sample CPB6_02_DNA_FD_96878 | JGI IMG/M metagenome (GOLD analysis project Ga0129336, IMG submission 96878) | Freshwater to marine salinity gradient microbial communities from Chesapeake Bay, USA - CPBay_Sum_0.6_0.2_DNA | ecosystem: Environmental > Aquatic > Marine > Coastal | place: USA: Chesapeake... | reverse complement strand
GCCTTGGTACTGGCTGCGCCAGCCTGGGCTGGGGCATCGGCAGCCCGGACAGTTTGCGGGGCCAGGGCCAGCCACACCGCTGCAATGAAAAAGGCTGCAGCGAGCCAGTGCAAGTGGCCCTGCGCTTGGAAAGCGGCCTGCGGCGCAGACGATGCACAGGGGGACTGGATGGGCTTCATAGCTTGGCCTTTTCGCGGGATGGGGTGGGCTTGGAGGGTGGCTCGGGCGGCGCAGGCGTGGCCTTGGGCACCGACCCCGTGGGCCAGGCGCGCCAGTGCGCTTGCACCGAATCGGCAGGGCCAGCCAGCACGGTGAGGATGGATTCGTTGGTGCCTACCGCGTCTACCCGCGCCAGCAGGGATGGCGAGCCGCCGTCCTGCTCCAGTAGGCGCTGGGGAAAGCGCTTGGGGTCGGCAATGAGCCATTCGTCGCCACGCTGCACACCAACCAGGGTGCCAGCGCTGAGCTTGAGCTTGTTGCCGGCGGCCTTGCTCACCTGAGGCTGCACCGGCTCGCACTGCAGCCATTGACTGAAGCCTTGCTGCCATTGCTGCAGCTGCGAGCGCAGCAGGGCCAGGCTGTCGGCCTGCAGGTTTGGGCGGCGCCATTCGTCGGTGTCCAGGGCCAGGATCAGCAGGGCCTGCTCCTGACGGACCGGGCCGGCACGGTCCATGGGGGTGAGGCGCAACACCATGCGCAACAAGAGCTGTGTGCTGGCTTGTCGCCAGGGGTTCCAGCCGGAATCGCTACTAGTCTGGCGCAACTGGGAACTCAGCTCCAGGCTGGCGTGCCAGGGCTGATTTTCTGCTGGGTTGCCCAGCAGGGTGCGCTCGTAGCTGGTGATGTCCTGATTGATCAGTGGTCGGGCCAGGTCGGGCACCAGCTGCCAGGTCTGGCCAGGCGTTGAGCTTCTGAGCCACTGCTCATGCAACAGGGCTGGCATCAGCTGGCTGAGCAGGGGGTAGATGTCCGGGCTGAGGTGCAGGGAAAAACGGATCGCGTGACGCAGGCCGTTGTTGAAGACCGGGGTGGGGCAGGGCCGCTCCTGGTTTGTCAATGTGGCGGATTTGGTGCGCGCTCGCGCCGGCGCTGGGTCGGTCTTGCCCTGCGTGATCTGCAGCTGGGCTTTGGCCTGGCCATCGGCATCCCTTGCGAATCCCAGCACACGCACGCCCTGGGTTTGCAGGGTGTTGTTGAACACGCTCATCTCATGCAGGCCGCCACGGCTGTCAATCCAGGTGGTGCTTTGCACCCTGGTCGGCGTTTGCAGGGAAGCCTCGACCAGGCCCAGGCGGATGGCATCCAGTCGCTCCTGGGCGCTCAGGCTGGCCGGCATGAGGGTGTTCTGGGCCAGCGCCAGCACTGGCCCACACGCCAACACGCCAAGCACCACCAGCTTGCAGGCTGAGTGGGTGCTGCGGGCAAGCCAGCTCAGTGCACTAGGCCGGCCAGCCGGGCGGGCTGCAGCGGTGGCGAGCGTGTGCTGCATGGTCAGCGCGCATTCACAGCCACCTGACCCACGAACACAGCGCGCAGCTCCTGCACCACGTCCCGATCGAGCGACAGGGTTGTTTCATAGGTATCGTCGCCCACCGGTGTGATGCTGACCAGACGGGCACCGTAGATCACGCCCTCGACCTTGGCGCGGAAGGTGTCATTGGTCATGACCATGTCGGCCACGGTGGAGTTGGCATCCATCTGCTGACCGTAAACCTGCTCGGTCAGGCTGCGATAGGCATCGAGCTTGGATGCGCGAATGGCCATCAGTCGCTGCTGGGCGGGGTTTTTGTGCTGCTGCACGCTGATCACCGCGTAGCCGGTGGCAGACAGGGTTTCGCGTTTTTCAACCACTGGCACCATGGCAGTGGGCGGCTTGGCCGCAGGTGCAGCCAGCTTGACTTCCTTGCCCTGGGGGGGATCCAGGCTGATCGAGGTGCAGCCGGCCATGCCCGCCAGCACAAGCAGGGCCAGGGAGCAGGTGCTGATTCGAGTGCGTGTCATGCGAAGTCCTTCTAGGTGAGGGGCAGCCTGTGAACACTGTTACACAAGCCAATAGGTCTCATCCTGTGAATCGACAGCAGGTGCTCAAGCTTGAGCCTGAACTGCTGCCTGTCTGGTGCAATGAAACCGGAATCGCCAGAGCGCTTGGCCAGATCAGCAGCCTCGCCCTTATTAATTTGTTCAAATGTATACCAAGGGTAAGTACTTATTCGTACCCTAGGGTAAGTACTAGTCCTAGCCAGCTAGAATTGTGTCCCAATCGTGTCCAATCTCAAAATCCATCTGCAGCCTGCCGGCGCAACGGATTGTAAGAATAAACACCAAACACAATCCCTGCCGCAGAATTGATGACACCAACGCGCGCCACTGCCAGTTTTCTCGGTCATAGTGCTGGCGCCTCGTCTATCCGGATTCTGCTTGAGTGTGTGGCTTCCTCCAACTCCACAGTCTTGCTGACTGGCGAAAGCGGCACCGGCAAGGAACTTTTGGCGCGTGCGTTGCACGAGCAATCTGAGCGGCGCGGCGGCAACTTTGTGCCGATCAACTGCGGCGCGATTCCCAAGGATTTGCTCGAGAGCGAGCTGTTTGGCCATCGCAAGGGATCCTTCACCGGAGCCTCGGCAGACCGCATCGGCCGTTTTGAGCTGGCCCATGGTGGCACCATCTTCCTCGATGAAATCGGTGACATGCCCTTTGACATGCAGGTCAAGCTCCTGCGTGTGCTGCAAGAGCGCACCATCGAGCCGGTTGGCGGCAGTCGGCCAGTACCGGTGGATGTGCGGGTGGTTGCCGCCACCCACCGCGACCTGGAAGCCGAAGTGGCTGCAGGGCGCTTCCGCGAGGACCTGTATTACCGCCTCAATGTCTTGCCCATGCACATCCCGCCGCTACGAGAGCGCGCCGAGGATGTGCCCGAACTGCTGAGTTTTTTTGCCGACCGCTTTGCCGGCAAAGGCCAACAGGCTATCAGTTTCAGCTCCGAATTTCTGCAAGCCTTGCAGTGCTATACCTGGCCAGGCAATGTGCGCGAACTCTCCAATCTGGTTGATCGCTTCACCGCGCTGTTTCGTGGTCAGCAGATTGATCTGGCCCTGGTGCCGCCTTCTTTCCTGCCCAAGGAGCTGCGCGCGATTCAGGCCGAGCGCGTGGGCAAGGTCTCGCCCACCCTGGAGCTCAGCCCCCATGCTTCCAACGAGCGACAGCTCGACAGCAAGCCAGCGACCCAGGCACAAACCCTTGCTGAAAGCGCTGCTGACGCGCCCAATGATGTGGAAGACATCATCATGCTGGCACAGGGCCTGCCCTGCCTTCCGCCGCAAGGCCTCTCGCTCAAGGACTACCTGGCCGATATCGAGCGCGACCTGATCTTGCAGGCGCTCAACCGCGCCCAGGGCAATGTTTCGCAAACTGCTCGCTTGCTTAACCTGCAGCGCACCACGCTGATCGTCAAGCTCGACAAATACGAGCTGCGCCACAACGACAGTGTGGATGACAGCGGCGTGCAGGCAGCCGCTTAAGCCTTCCCTTTTCTTTCAACTGGCCGACCCGTGCGGGTCGGGTTGATCCGTCATAGCCTGGATTTAAAAACCCAGACTGACCGATGACACCATTAATCGTATTCTTTATAATGCGGATAAGCGTATTGATTAGGGGGTTTTTATGAGTGCTGTTGCCGCTAATGACTTAAAGACCAAGGGCATCAAAGCCATTGAAGAGGCGCTGCAGAATCAAACCGAAGCGCCAGTGTCGGTGCGCGGGCAGGTGAAGTATGTGGTGATGGAGCAGGAGCACTACCTGTACCTGCGTGAATGTGAACTCGAGGCCGCTTTGGCTGAATCCAGGGCCGACTTGGCCGCGGGCCGATTTGTCAAAGAGACGGTTGCCGAACACATCAAACGGCTCAAGCATCTCAACGCAAAAGTGTGATGCGCTGGCAGCTGGTCTTCACCCAACAGTTCAATCGACGCGCGGCCAAATTCCTTCAGCGCAGGCCAGAATTAGAGGCTCAGTACGCCAAGACGCTTGAACTTTTGACGCTCAATCCTCACCACCCGTCACTTCGTTTACATGCGCTGGCTGGCAAGTTGACAGGCTTGCATAGCGTGTCCATCAATCTGAAATACCGCTTGACCCTGGAGATGCTCATCACCGAGCACGAGATCGTGCTGATCAATGTGGGGGATCATGTTGAGGTGTATGCGCGATGAACACACCAGCCGAATCGCGAAATTCAGGAACAAAGTTTAGGGCTTGGTGCTGAGAACACCGGCGCCCGGGGTGGGCACTGCATCGTTGCCCGCCCGAGGGTAGCGAACAAGGATCTCGCGTTTTTTGGTTTCTGCCGATGCGGCGGCTTCAGCCTCCGACTTGGCTTTTTTCCGTTGAGCCTCTTCCTGTGCCTTGGCCTGCGCCTGGGCTTGAGCTTGCAACTTGGCCTCCTGGGCCTGCTGTTCGCGCTGTTGTTTGGCCAAGGTTTCCACCTGACGCTTGAGGCCACTGGTGTCGCTCACATTCGAGCGCAGACCCTGGACCTGGCCAGACATGGCGCTGAGCGTCTGGGTTTGAGACTGCAAGCGGCTCTCCAGGGCTTGCATCTGCTTGACCAACACCTGGTTCTTGGCATCGACCTGCTTGGCAGTTTGCTCGGAGATATTCTGGGTGCCCTGGAAGATTTCGTTCAGGCGCACTTCCAACTGGGCTTGGGAGGAGGCGATGCCAGCCTGCTTGGCCACCATCTCCTGAAAGCCCTCATTGACCGAGCCCACCACTTCGAGGCCCTGGTTGAGTTCGCCCACCCGCTTGCTCATCGACGCCAGCATGTCGTCGAGCTGGTTGATACGGGTTTTGAGGGTGATGCTCAAGGTGGCAAAAATCACCGTGCCCATCAGCATCAGGGTGCCGGCAAGCGCCAGCAAGGCATAGAACTTGATGTTCTGCCGTTTGATGGCGGTCTGAATTTCCTTGGTGGCGCTCTTGAGGTCGGCGCCCGCATTGGTGGCCATATTGGCTGAGCGATTGGCCAACTCGGCCGACTCCAGCACCACCAGCTTGATGTCGGAGAACTCCTGGGCAGCATTGGCCAGCTCGGCCTGGGCCTGGCTCACACCGTCCAGGCGAGGCTCTTGCGCAGCGGTGGCGGGATCTGTGCTCATTCAGGCCTTGTAGGTTTCAGCTTGCAATCTTCAAAAACTAGGCTTCCAACTTTTCCAAGCGGCTCTTGAGCTGTTCGTTCTCGATACGCAGGTGCACCACCCGGGCAGGAAAGTCCATTTCGGGCAGGTCGACCGCAGGTGCAGACTGAACGCTCTTAGAGGTATCGACCGCAGTGGCTGAAGCTTGAGCCACTGCCTGGACTTCGGGCAAGGCAGCCTTAGCCGGGCTGGCCTGTATGACCGGCGCCTTAGCCAGGTTGGTGGGCACCTGGTTTTGGACAGGCAAGGCTTCAAGATGCTCTGCCTGTTGCTCAACCGGGACTTTGAGCCGGTTCAGGCGTTCTGTTTCTGGCGCTGAAACAAATTTGTCAGGCAGCTTGCCAAATTCTTCAGTCTTGGCACTGATGATTTTGTCGGGCAGGATGATTTCTTCTTCGACACCTTCGGCCTTGAAGTTCTTTTTGACCGATGGGCCCTGGGGCGTGGCTGTCTTGGCCACCGCCATACGTGAGCCCTCCGGGATCGTGACCTCGTGAGCCTGATCACTACGGAAAATTTCGGAGTCTTTCATGGTGTGGCCTTTGGTTTGGGGGTGGTTTTGGGCTCTTGCAGGGCCAGTCTATCCTGCATGGCCTTGGCGGTGCGAACCCATGCGTCTTTGGGCACACGCTTGGACTGGATGAATTCGCTGGCCAGGGTCTGGTTGGCATAAGGGCCGCTGACCAGAGCAAATCGGGCCTGTTTTTCTGCGCCTACAAACTGGGGCACGACCTGGGCCTGGCTCAGGTCGGGGAATTTTTTCTGTACTTCCAGGGCTTGAGCATAAGTTGGTGAGATGCTGTGCTGGATTACCCAGGCTGCTGGCTCCAGGCCTTTGGCCCAGCGTTCTCCCTGGGCGGCGCCATCGGGCAGTTCAGTGAGCAGCGGGCTGGGGTTCTTGGAGGAAGTCGCCGGCGTCGCAGCAGCAGTGCTGGGGGCAGGTTCACTGGCTGTGCTGGCGCTGGATGCAGCCGGTCCATCTTTTTTCTCGGGTGCTGGGCTGGGCGCGCTGTCCGCAGCTGGCGCGCGATCGGCCGAGTTATCACCCGACTTATCACCCGTGTTATTCGTGGTGCTTTGCTGTGCTTTTGCCGAGTCCGGGTCTGGGTCTGGGTCTTTGGCGGGCTCGTTGGTTTTGGGCTTGTCCATCCACAGCGCCAGGAATTTTCTGACCAGGGGATGCTCCAGCCAGTCGGCTTGCGCATCGTCAGCAGATTTTTCCGCTTTGGCGGGTTCTTCGCTGGGCTTGTCTTTGTCCGAAGCTGTCGGGGGGGCTGCAGTGCCGCTCCAGATCGACTGCACTTCATCCACAACCTTGGGGTTGAGCCAGACCGCCACCAGCACGGAAAAAATCAGCAAGGCCAGCGCCATGGCACTGGCGAGCAGCAATTTGTAGCGTGCGGAGCGAGGCTTCTCAGAAGCGGCGGGTGCTGCTGCAGGCGGCGTTGCAGCCGGGCTGCTTGCTGCGTCGGCTCGCTTGTCCTTGCTGATCGAGCCGGCCGGCGACATGCGCTGGATCAGCGCGCGCAATTGGGCGCTGCGTTCGGGGTCTTTCTCCTGGGCCAGGCTGTCCTTGATCTGCTCCAGGCTGGGGCGCTCGACAATCCAGCGCAGCAGAGATTTCTCGCGCGCGTCCAGGCCTTCGGGCGAAATCTGGGTGCCGCCATAGACCAGCATGGCCCGCACCTGGGCACCGGGAAATTTTTCCAGCAACTGGAGCAGCAGCAGGGCCTCGTGCGAGGGCAGGGCGCCCGCGTCATGCACCACCCAGATCTTCAAGCCCTTGGCACTGTGGTCTGGTTGCAATGCTTCGGCCATGGGCAGGTCGGCCAGCACCTGGTTGAATTTCTGCACGATGGCATCGGCATCGTCCGGAAAAAATGGCTTGATCTCGCAGTCAGGCAGTTCTCTCTGCAGACGCTCCAGCAGGCACTCCTTGTAGTGCTCGGCCAGCGCCTGCACCGGAGAAATCAGGGCCAGGCTTTTGCCCTCACGGGTGAGCGCGTTCAGGGCCGATTCGTAGCGGATGCGGTCGAGAATTTGAAAGAAATGGGGTTCCATGGCGCAGATGACTCAGTGGGTCAATTTTGCGCGAGTTTTCCGTCGGCGTCGAACAGCATGGAGCGTGGCACTTTGGGGCTTGGTTTGGCCATGGGCTCCTGCCCCGGGCGCACATCGGCCAGGCTGAAGACATAGGCAATTACCTGGGCCACCGCCAGATACAGAGCTTCGGGGATGGACTGGTCTTCCTTGGTAGTGAAATACAGGGCACGGGCCAGGGCCGGTGCGGCAAACATTTCGACCCCATGGGCGTGCGCCTCCTCGCGAATGCGCGCGGCCATATGGTCGGCCCCCTTGGCCAGCAGGATAGGCGCCCCATCGCTGGTGGGATCGTAGGACAGCGCCACCGCAAAGTGCTCCGGGTTGGTGATGACCACATCGGCCTCCTTGACCTTCTGGATCATGCGGGCGTTGGCCATTTCGCGCTGACGCGCCCGGATGGCTGCCTTGACTTCGGGCCGGCCCTCCATGTCCTTGAGCTCGTCCTTGACCTGCTGCTTGGTCATCATCATGCGCTTTTTGAAGCTGAAGCGCTGATAGGGCACATCGATCATGGCGATCAGCAACAGGCTCATGGACAGCCACAGGGCCGACTCGGCAATCATGTGGCCCGCGGCGGCCAGCGCCGGCTCCAGGCCCATCTGGCCCAGCACCATGAGCTGATCCATCTGCCGGCTCACCAGGATCCACATCACAGTGGCAACCAGAGAAAATTTCAGAATGGATTTCCCCAGCTCGACCAGCGAGCGCGCACCCAGCATGCGGCCCAGACCGGTGAGCGGGTTGATCTTGCTGAAGTTGGGCAGGATCGATTTGGGCGCAAAAAGGTATCCGCCGGTGGCGCCGCTGGCCAGCACTGCTACCACCAAGGTGAGCAGGAGGATGGGCAGGATCAGCAGCAAACCCTCACCCATCTGGTGCAGGAAGGTGGTGCCCAGCATCTGCGGGTTGTCCAGGGTCTTGCGGTCAAAGCTGAAGCCTTTGGCAAAGAGGGTGCTGATGCGGTGCACCCAGGCGTCGCCAATCAGGTACATCAGCAGCATGGCCCCGATCGTGACCGCCGCGGCGGGCAGTTCGATCGAGCGTGCCACCTGCCCGTCCTCGCGTGCCTTGCGCAGATGTCGAGGTCGGCTCTTCGGTTTTTTCTGCGCTGGTCTCAGCCATAGCCTTGCTCCTTTATTGCAGGCCCACCAGGGTTCGGACCTGGCTGAAGCCTTGCAGCCACAGCCATTGGGTGCGCGCGCCGATGCTGGGCATGGCCAGCACCAGCACACCAAAGCCGGCAAAAATCATGGCCGGAAAGCCGACCGAAAAGATATTGAGGCTGGGCGCAGCGCGGGTGGTGATGCCAAGGCCGATATTGATCAGCAGCAGCGCCACCATCACCGGCAGTGCGGTCAGCAGCGCGCCCAGAAAGAGCATGGAGCTCCAGACGGTCAGTTGGCGCCAGGCCAGGTCGGTGACCAGGCTTTTGCCGACCGGCAGGGAGTTGAAGCTCTCCACTACCAGGCTGATCAGCATGGCATGGCCGCCCATGCCGACAAAAATCAGGGTGGCCAGCACCAGCAGGAACTGGCTGATCACCGGCACATTGCCCATATTGGGATCAATCATGGTGGCCATGGACAGGCCAATTGCATTGGCAATCGATTGGCCAGCCACCAGGATGGCAGCGGTGACCACCTGCAGCATCAGGCCCATGAGCAGGCCGATCATGATCTGGTTGCCGATTTCCAGCAGGCCACCCGCGCTCAAGGGGTCCAGGTTGGGCCAGGTGTGCAGGGGATAGACCAGCCAGGTGATCGAGAGGGCCAGCACGATGCGGATGCGCAGGTTGATTGCCCGCAAGGAGAAGATGGGTGCGGCCACCAGCATGGCCGAGATACGCAGCATCGGCCAGAGCAGGGCGTAAAAATGCGCCAGCAGGTCTGGGGCTGTGAATTCCATGGCTTTAGGTGAAAAGTCCAGGGATGCGTTGGAACAGGGCCCGGGTGAAGTCCACCAGGGTGACCACCTGCCAGCCACCGACGATCGCCAGGGTGGCGGCCAGGGCGGCGAGCTTGGGAATGAAGCTCAGGGTGGCCTCGTTGATCGAGGTGGCTGCCTGCAGCACGCCGATGATCAGGCCGACAAATAGGGCTACTGCCAACAGCGGCGCAGAAATCAGCACGGTCATCCACAAGGCCTGTTGGCCCAGATCTACAACGGTTGAGGTATCCATGGCGAGTTTCCTAGGTGGCAAAGCTGGCGGCCAGCGAGCCCAGGATCAGGCTCCAGCCATCGACCAGCACGAACAGCATGAGTTTGAAAGGCATGGAGATCATCATGGGCGAGAGCATCATCATGCCCATGGACATCAGCACGCTGGAGACAATCAGATCGATCACTACAAAGGGGATGTAGATCAGAAAGCCGATGGTGAAAGCGCTCTTGAGTTCGGAGGTGATGAAGGCCGGCACCAGGGTGGCAAAGGGCACATCGGCCGAGGTGAGCGCATCGGGCTTGTTGGCCATCTGCATGAACAGCTGGATGTCGTCTTCGCGGGTCTGCTTGAGCATGAAGCCGCGCAGCGGGCCCTCGGCTGCAGCCAGGGCCTTGTCAAAGGCCATGCTGCTGTTCATATAGGGCGCGACCGCATTGTTATAGACCTCGGTCAACACCGGTGACATGATGAACAGGGTGAGGAACAGGGCCAGCCCGACCAGCACGGTGTTGGGCGGAGTCTGGCCGGTGCCCAGGGCCTGACGCAGGATGGACAGCACAATGATCACCCGGACAAATGCGGTCATCATGAGCAGAAAAGAGGGCAGCAGGGTGAGCGATGTCATCAGCGCCAGCACCTGCAGGGTCAGGCTGTACTGCTGGCTGCCTTTGGGGCCGCCGGTCACATTGACCATGGGAATTCCCTGGGCCTGGGCCCAGACTGGCAGGGCCAGCAGCAAAAGCATGGCCAGGCCGAGCAGGTACTGCTTACGGCGCATGGTGGGCTCCGGTGAGTTCGTTGAGGTCAAAGCGCGCGCTGCTGCCGGTCGTCGGGGTGATGCTGCCATCCTGGCTCCAATGGGCCAGGGCGGTGAGCTGGGCCGGGCTCATGCCGATCAGCACCTGCTGCCCGTCGACCTGCACCAGGGCCAGCTTGTGGCGGGTGTTCAGGCTCAGGCTTTCGATGAGTTGCAGGCGGCGTCCGCGGCTGTGGCCGGAGATCTTGGTCTGCATGCGCCGAAGCAGCCAGAGCAGGCCGCCCATCAAGGCGATGACCAGGGCAAAGCTACCGATCAGGCGCACCAGATCGGCGCCAGAGAGTCCTGTGGTCATGGTTTATCTCACAAGTTCTTCATGCGCTCGGAGGCTGGCGCCACCCGCGTGAGGCGCACACCGTAGCGGTCGTTGACCAGCACGATTTCGCCCTGCGCCACCACGGTGTTGTTGACCAGCAGGTCCAGCGGCTCGCCGGCGATGCGGTCGAGCTCGACCACGCTGCCCTGGGTCAGTCGCATGAGGTCGCGAATCTTGATCATGGCCCGGCCGACCTCGATCGACAGGGTGACAGAAATGTTCTGCAACACCTCAGGATTGATCTGGCGCTGGTTGTTGGCCGATTCCGTGTTTTCAACTGTTGTGTCTGACATGGTGTTTTCCTGAAAAGTTATTGCAGGTTGGGGATGCAGGCGCGTTCAATCTGCACCGCAGTCTGGGCGCCCACGCTGCCGGATTGCACATCGAAGGCGGGCATGCCATTGACCAGCATGCGCGCGTATTCGGGTTTCTTGAAAAATAGAATGTCGCCTTCTTCCATGGCCTCGATCTGGCCAAAAGAGGTCTCGATCGCGCCCAGCACCACCCGCAGTTCCAGGCTTGCGCTGTTGACAGCCACGGCCAGTTCGTCGGCCCACTGCTTGTCGGATTCCTCGTTGCCATCACCGGTCTGTACCCGGCTGCGCAGGAGTTCGCGGATGGGTTTGAGCGAGGCGTAGGGATAGACAAGGTCGAAGAAGCCACGCGCTTCCAGACCGTTTTCAGCTTCGAAGCGGCTCAGAATGACCAGGTCGTTTTCGTCGGCAATCTGGGCAAATTGCGGGTTGATCTCGGAGTTCACCAGCTCGAATTCCAGCGGCAGCACCGGTGACCAGGCTTCCTTCAGGCAGCGGAAGAACACCTCCAGGATCATGTTGATGATGCGGGTTTCTGTGGGCGTGAACAGACGCCCGGAGGGCAACTGCCCCACACCCTTGCCAAAGCCGCCAAAGAAACTGTCCAGCGAGCTGAACACCACGGTGGGGTCAAGCACCACGATGGAGTAGCCGCGCAAGGGGTTCATGCGGATCACATTGACCGACATCGGGGCCTGCAAGCCCTTGAGGTAGTCGCCAAAGCGCACGATCTGCACCTGGGTGGGATTGACCTTGGGGCTGCTGCGCAGCATCTCCACCAGGCCCAGCCGGAACATACGGATGAAGCGCTCGTTGATCATGTCCAGCGAGGTGACATTGACCCCCAGGCTGCTGTCTTCGCTGGCCAGGTCGTGCTTCTTGACCCTGGCCGTGGTGTTGAAGCCAGTATCTACCGGGATCGATCCGTCCTGCACGCCTTCGGCCAGCGCCGAGAGCTCGTCAGGGGTTAACAGGTTGGTGGCCATTGGGTCTGTCTGGGTGAGGTGATCGATTTACTGGATGACCATATTGGTGTAGAGCACTTCTTCAATGCCGCCAAAGTCTTCGTATTTCTCCAGCAGGGAATTCATGGCATTGCGGATCTTGCGGGCCAGCTCCACGCGAAATTCGGGTTTGTTGATGTCGCTCTCAGGCACCTGACGCAGCACATCGAGCACCGCCGAGCGCAGGGCCAACTCATGCTTTTTGACATTTTCAAAAACCCGCTCGTCGTAATGGGTCATGAGGGCCAGCGAGACCGACATGACTTTTTTGGAGTTCATCAGATTGACCAGAAAATCTTTCTCGATCTGCATGTACTGGTAATCAAAACGGGTGATTTCCGGCGACTTCTTGGACAGCTTGCTTGGCTTGGCGTCCTTTTTGTCCTTGGGGTTTGCGCCTTTCTCGGCCGCTTCGGCGCTCTCCGGATCCACCGGGGGCTTGGGATTGAAGTAACCTGAAAAGAACAGGGTGCCAAACACCGTTCCAGCCAGGAGAACAAGCAGGCCAACAACCCCCAGGATGATCTTGACGATCGACTTCTTGGGCTTGACTTCTGCTTCGTCGCCTGTTTCTTCTTCCGGCGCTGCGTTAGCTGCTGTTGCCATGTTTTACCTCTTCATGTCCTAGTTGGGGTGGGTCATTCAAAAAGCACTTTTGAATTAGACCATTTCATCCCATCCCTCGGCAGATTTTGCTCTGGGTGCCTCAATTTTCAAAACCGTTTCCTGACTTGACTCTGTCTTGGCGATGCTGCTGAGCTCGGGCGTTTGCCGGGGTGTCGGATTTCCGCCAGTTTTCTGCTGACCATCGCTATTTACCCATACGTTAGCAACAGTCATGCCTGCCTGGGCCAGGTTGTCACGCAATCTGGCCGAACCCTGGGCCAAAAGCTCGCGGGTCAGGGGGTTGTCGGACTTGAACAGGGCATCCAGACCGCCTGCATTCATGTCCAGTTCAACCGAAATCTTGCCCAAATGGGCGGGCTTGAGGCGCAACTCCAGCTTCCACTGGCCTTGCTCAATTTGCTGCTGCAGGCGCTCGCTCAGGGCCTGCCCGAGCTTGTCGGCCAATTGCGCAATCTGCTCAGCCCGGTTTGGGCCACTGGCCGCGAGTGCCTCGGCCGGGCTTTTTTCGCTCAGGGTCAGGCTGGGGGTGCTCTGGCCGGAATGAACAATCTGGGTCCGGTTGTCATTATTAAAGGTGGCCGATACGGTGCCCAGCCCATTGCCGGTATCTGTGGCCGAGCCGATATTGGCGCCACTCAGGTCAATTTCCAGTTCGGGCAGCGCGCCGCTTTTGCCCGACAGCAGGCCATCGACCAGGTTGGCCCAGGGCTGCGCCTGATCGCTGCCTGCGGCCTTGGCCAGCTGGCGCGTCATGTTTTCCCAGGCCGGCATAAAGCGCATGCGCATCACATCCAGAGGGCCTGGCTCAGGGGCTGTTTCAGCGGCGGCGGGCTGAAGATCGGGTGCAGCGCCAAGCTGTTTCAGTGTGGCCGAGGCGCCGCTGGCCGCCAGCAAGCTGGCCAGGGTATTGGGGCTGACACTGGCCTGTGGATCGGTTTCGGGCGGCAAATTACTGAGGTTTTGACCCAGAACCGGTTTGGCCGCGGCAGCTTCGATCAGCAGGGTTTTGGCCAGGCTGTCCGCTGAGCTGGGGTCGATCCGGCCCAGGCCCTCCGCCTGCTGCGCGCTGGCAAACCAGCTGGGGGTCATGGGCGGGGCCAGGACGGGGGCGTCGGCAGAACTGTTTAAATCCACAGCTGTGGCTGCGTCTTTGTCGGCGTTTTTACCCCCCCTGGGGTCTAGCCCGTCTATTCCAATCAGTGTGCTGCTGGGGCTCTTCAGGTCGCTCAAGTCCCCAAACAGGGCTTGCACTGCGCCATCTGTCAGGCCCTGGGCCCGGGCAAAGGCGGCCAGGCTGTTGGCATCGGGTTGCGGGGCATCCGCAGTGATCAGGGCAAACTTGTTGCCCAGGCTTAAAGATTGCAAGCCGTTCTGGCTTGCCGTCGAACCCCCAGCGGCAAGATCTTGCCGCTGGGCGTCGGGCAGCATGGAGCGCATCAGGTTGGCAAATTCCTTGCCCAGCATCGGGTTGCGGCCGATGCTCCTGGGCCCGGAGGGTGGCGCGCTATCCCCGATATTCAGGGTGTTCGGGGCAGTAGCGGTCAGAAAATTGAGGTTGGCGTCCATGCTCATTCCAGTCGTTTGGCCAGGTGCTTACCGGTGCTTTTGCGCCGGGACAACTGGAATCAAGCAAAAAGCGTGACCGGACAGGCCTTGCCGCCTGCGATCGGGCCTGTCGTCTTTTGGGTGGCATGAACTTTGCTCACCATCGGGCATGAGCACCCTTACCCTGTCATCGGTTCGACAGAGCCTCAACAAGTTCGACTACACCGGCCTGGGCCTGCCCCTGCTGGTGCTTTTGATCATGGCCATGCTGGTGGTGCCCCTGCCGCCACTGCTGCTGGATGTGATGTTCACCTTCAACATCGCCTGCAGCCTGGTGATCATCATGATCGCCATTGGCACCCGCAAACCCCTTGAGTTCTCCAGCTTTCCTTCGGTGCTGCTGATCGCCACCATGTTGCGGCTGGGCCTGAATGTGGCCTCCACCCGGGTGATCCTGGTCAACGGCCATGAGGGCCATGAAGCCGCTGGCAAGGTGGTGGCGGCGTTTGGCGAGTTTGTGATCGGCGGCAACTATGTGGTCGGTTTCATCGTCTTCGCCATCCTGATGATCATCAACTTCATCGTGGTCACCAAGGGCGCGGGCCGGGTCTCGGAAGTCAACGCACGGTTCACCCTGGACGCCATGCCGGGCAAGCAGATGTCGATTGACGCCGACCTTAATGCCGGCGTGATTGACCAGGAAACCGCCAAAAAACGGCGCGAGGAACTGTCCCAAGAGTCTGACTTTTTTGGCTCCATGGACGGTGCCTCCAAATTTGTCAGCGGCGACGCGGTTGCCGGCCTGCTGATTCTGATCATCAACCTGATCGGCGGACTGGCCATCGGGGTGGGGCAGCATGGACTGTCCCTGTCCGAGGCGGGCCGCATTTATACGCTGCTGACCATTGGCGACGGCCTGGTGGCGCAGATTCCCTCCCTTTTCCTGTCGCTGGCCACCGCCATCATCGTGACCCGGGTGACCACCTCGGAGTCCATGACCGAGCAGGCCACCTCTCAGCTGTCCAACCCGACGGCTCTTTATATGGCGGGCGGAATTCTGGCAGTGCTGGGCCTGGTGCCAGGCATGCCGCATATGGTATTTCTCATGCTGGCCCTGATGTGCGCGGGCCTGGCCTGGCGCCTGACCAAGCGCAACGCCGAGCCCGAGGCTGCTGCGGCTGCCCAGGCCAATGCCGCCCTGGATGAACCCAAGGAACTGAACTGGGACGATGTGGACCAGGTGGACCTGATCGGCCTGGAGATTGGTTATGGACTGATCCCACTGGTCAACCCCGACTCGGGCGGTCAGCTGATGAACCGGGTCAAGGGGGTACGCAAGAAACTCTCTGCCGAGCTGGGCTTTCTGGTTCAGCCGGTGCGCATTCGCGATGCCCTCAATATCGACCCGGACACCTACCATATCGTGCTCAAGGGTGTGGTGCGGGGCAAAGGCGTAGTGCGGGTGGGCCGCGAGTTGGCGATCAACCCCGGCAAGGTCTACGGATCGCTGGAGGGCGAAGCCACGAAGGAACCTGCCTTTGGCCTGGATGCGGTGTGGATCGAACCCTCCGAGCGCGACTACGCGCGCACCCTGGGCTACACCGTGGTGGATCCCAGCACGGCGGTGGCCACCCATCTGAACAAAGTGCTGCGCGACAGCGCGGCCGACCTGCTCAGCCACGATGAGGTGCAGCAATTGCTGGACAAGCTGGCGGTCAAGTCGCCCAAGCTGGTGGAAGACCTGGTACCAGGCAAACTCTCTCTGGGTGTGGTGACCCGCACCCTGCAAAACCTGCTCAGCGAATCGGTCTCGATCCGCGATATGCGCACCATTGCCGAATCGCTCTCCGAAGCGGCGGGCCGCACCCAGGAGCCCGACCAGCTCACCTCGATTGTTCGCCCCAAGCTTGGCCGCATGATTGTGCAAAGCCTGGTGGATGACAGCAACAGCCTGTCGGTGATGACGCTGGACCCCGGCCTGGAACAGTTGCTGCACAACATCCTGCAGCAAAGCGCACCCGGACAGAATCTGACCATCGAGCCCGGCCTGGCCGAGCGCCTGTTTGCTGCCTTGCGCGAAGGCGCCCAGCAGGTGGAAGAACAAGGCCATCCGGCGGTGCTGGTGGTGTCTCCCGCGATCCGGCCCTGGCTGTCCAAGGCGGTGCGTTACCGCGTGAACGACCTGACCATTCTTTCTTACAGCGAAATTCCGGATGACCAGAACGTCAAGGTCATCCACAACGTGCACGCCGCAACGCAGTAACACGCCAAACCTATTGATTGAGCGAGACCACCATGGAACTCAAACGCATCCTCGCCCGCGATTCCCGCAGTGCCACCGAGCAGGCTCTGGCGCGCTTCGGCCCCAATGTCTTTGTCATCTCCAACCAGCGCCTGGCCGGACAGACCGAGCTGGTGGTGGCGGTGGATGTGCAGGCCGCCCAGTCCCATGAGGAAGAGCTGGTGGCGACCACCCAGGCCACAGCCAGTGCCGGCGGAAACTTTGAGACCAATCTGCGTGTGGCCAAAAGCGCGGTGGGGCTGGAGCCTGAATTTGCCCCTGAAGCGAGCTTCACGCCTACGCCAAGCACACCCTCGACCACGCCCTCATCAACACCCACACCCACACCCAAACCCACACCCAGCGCCAGTGCCGAGAACGACCGCGACTGGATCCGTAGCCGCGAGATTGTGGCCACGGTGCGCGAGGAGATTGCCGCGCTGCGCCAGGAGTTCCGCCTGAGCCAGAAATCCCAGCTCTGGCAGTCTGAGCAGAACTGGCCCGAGGCAATTGCCCCCCTGGTGCAGGGCCTGCAAGAGGCGGCCGTGCCCGCCAGCCTGCGTACCCTGCTGCTCGATGGCCTGCGCGAGCAGAGCCACCTGGGTGCCGCCATCGACACCATCACCCAGCAGCTGGTCTTCAATTTGCCCGACCTGCGTGCGCCAGCGCCCGCCAGCGGCATTCATGTGCTGGCCGGATCTTCCGGATCTGGCAAAACCACCATGGCTGCGCGCCTGGTGCAACGCGCCCAGCAGGACATTCCTGCCGAACAGATGGCAGTGATTGCCTTCAAGGACCAGCGCGCCGGTGCCTGGCACCAGACGCAGATGCTGTGCGCCCAGTCGGGGGTGGACTGCTACCGGGCCAAGGACGGCGAAACCCTCGCCCTGTTGCTGGCTGAGCTGTCCGAGCGCCGCCTGATCCTGATCGACACCCCCGGAGTGCAGCTGAAAGAGAACCTCGTTGAGTTGCAGCGCCTGTGCCCGGCTGCCAGCTGGCATGCAGTGCTTCCCGCGGATGCTTCGAGCGTGACCCTGCAGCGGGTGCTGGGAGCCAACCCACTTGCCTGGGCCAGCCTGATGGTGAGCAAACTGGATGAATCCAGCGCGCCCTGGCCGCTGTTACATTACCTTATGCAAGCGGCCAAGCCCATCCCCTTGTCAGTCGCCAGTGGCTCCGAGCAGGTCGGTGATGGCCTGACCGAGCTGACCCCGGCCATGCTGGCTGATCTGGCTGTTGCTCAATGGATGCCTCCAGTGCAGTCAGCCTTCGCCGATGTCGCCAACTGGGCCGCCCGCTGGAATGAGGTGCCAGCCCTTCATGGATAAGCAGTCCCCCTGCCAGGTCATCGGCATCGCCAGCGGCAAGGGCGGTGTGGGTAAGACCACGGTATCGGTCAACCTGGCGGTGGCTCTGCAGGCCATGGGCAAAAAAGTCATGCTCTTTGACGCCGACATGAGCCTGGCCAACGCCCAGATTGCCCTGGGCTGCCGTTCCCCGTACAACATGAGCCACTGCCTGAGCGGTGAAAAGACGCTGGCTGAGGTGGTGGTCACCACCCGCCAGGGCGTTCAGCTGGTGCCGGGCGCCTCCGGATTGCAGGAAATGGCTGCCCTGAGCGAGGTGCAGATTGGCCGCATCGTGCAGGAGTTCAGCAGCCTGGATGCCCAGTTTGATTACCTGATTGTGGATATGGCCGCCGGCATTTCTCCCATGGTCATGACCCTGCTGTCGGCCTGCTCGCGACGTTTTGTGGTGGTGCGCGATGACCCTTCCTCGATTGCCGATGCCTACGGCACGATCAAGGTGATGATGCAGGACCACCATCTCGATGAGATCTATCTGATTCCCAATGCAGTGGCCAGCGAGCCCGAGGGCCGTGGCCTGTATGAGCGCATCAACCAGGTCTGCGCCCGCTTCCTTGGCCATTCGGTCAAGTACCTGGGCTCGATCGAAAATGACGAATTGATCCTGCTGGCCCTGAAAAAATTTCAGTCGGTCAGCGAATACGCCCCGGGCAGTGCCGGCTCGCGCGACTTTCGCCGTCTGGCAGACCTGACCGACAACCTGCCCCGGCTGGACCAGGCCAGTGGCGGTGTCCAGTTCTTTGTGGAGCGGCTGGTGCAGGCACCTGCATAAAGACCATGGCCAATATCCGCCTGTACGACGAAGTCCAGAACAACAGCGAGGCGCTGGTGATGGCCCATCTTGGCATGGTCAAGCGCGTGGCGCTGCACCTCAAAGTCAGGTTGCCGCCCTTCATGGAGCTCGACGAGCTGATCCAGGTGGGCATGATTGGCCTGCTCGAGGCTGCTCGGGCCTACAACCCTAGCAAAGGCATCGAGTTCGAGAATTTTGCCCATAGCCGGGTGCGCGGCGCCATCCTGGATGAGGTGCGCCGACTGTCCTTCTTGCCGCGTTCGGCGGTGGCCATCAACAAGTCGCATGGCGAGGCCACCCAGGTCCTGGCGGTCCAGCTGGGCCGCACCCCCACCCAGGCCGAACTGGCCGAGCACATGGGCAAGGATATCGAGCAGTTCCACAAGGAGCGCACCCAGGCCCACCGCTTTGAGACCTACTCGCTGGAGGTGGTGACCGATGAGGTGATGAACCTGTCGGCCGACGCCGAGCAGCAGCCCGAGGCGATTGTGGAGCACCAGGAATTCATGGACGTCCTGACTCAGGCGATCGCCGACCTGCCCGAGCGCGAGCAGCTGGTGATGAATCTGTACTATGTGGAAGAGCTCAACCTGAAAGAAATTGGCGATGTGTTGGAGGTGACCGAGTCCCGGGTCAGCCAGATGCTCAGCGCGGTGGTCAAAAAGCTGCGCGGAACCCTGCAGATCGAGCCGGTCCATACCAAAAAGCCCCGGGCAGCCAAGGCCGCCCGGGAGGCCCTGTCCGAGTAAGGACCTGCTGGCGCCTGGGGGAGCCTTCGGCAAATAGCCCCCAAAAACCCGATTTCGCGGCCCGACCCGCTCAAGTTTCCTGAGCTGGCACCGATTACTCTGGTGTCAGCAAAACAGGAGCCTTGGATCATGCGAGTCAATTTCAAAGCCATGGAAGAATACGGTCAGGGTAGCCAGGCCAGCCGTGCCGGGGTGGCCGACAAGGTCGAACTGATCCAGATGCTGTTTGACGGCCTGATCGAAAGCATGGTGACCGCCCAGGGCCATATCGAGCGCGGCGCGATCGAGGAAAAAAACAAAAGCCTGACCCGTGCCGGACGTATCACGATTGGCTTGCAGTCTGCCCTGGACATGGACAAGGGCGGCGAGCTGGCGCGCAACCTGCACGAGCTGTATGGATATGTCACCCGCAAGCTGATCCACGTCAACGCCTACAATGATGTGGCGGCGCTCAAGGAAATTCTTTCCCTGATCCGCGAAATCAGCCAGGCGTGGAAGGATGTGCCTACACTACTGCCTGGCAGCAAGCTGGGTTCCAGGCCCGCGCTGTCGGTCGTGCACTAAGGCCCAGGCCGATTCAGGCCCCCGCCTGGTGCCGCGCCCGTCGATTTGACCTGGGGGGTGTTCTGGGCGTTTGCCTGCCTTTGTGGAGTGACGAATGTTTGCAATCATCGGTCTGGTTTTACTGATGGTCTTTGTTTTCGGCGGCTACATCATTGCCGGCGGGTCGATGGCGCCGATCATCAAGGCCGCCCCGATCGAGACCTTCATCATTGTCGGCGCTGGCGTGGCGGCCATGCTGGTGGGCAACGGCATGGATGTCTTGAAGGGCGTGGGCAAGGGCTTTGGCAAGGTGTTCAAAGGCCCGGCCTATAAAAAAGACGACTACCTCAGCACCATCTTTGTGGTCTCCAAGATCATGAAGACCCTCAAGAGTGAGGGGGCGGTGGCACTGGAGTCGCACATTGAAAATCCGGAAGCCAGCGCGATCTTTGGCGAATACCCCAAGATGCTGCACGACCATTCCCTGCTGCACCTGGTGACCGATACAGTGCGGCTGATGGTGGTTTCTTCCAGCAACCTGAGCCCATACTCGGTGGAGGAGGTGATGGACCAATCCATCAAGACCCACCACCACAATGAGCTCAAGGCGGTCGATGCCATTGGCACCCTGGCCGGTGCCCTGCCTGCGCTGGGTATTGTGGCCTGCGTGCTGGGTGTGGTGAAAACCATGTCTGCGATCGACCAGCCCCCGGCGGTTCTGGGTGCCCTGATCGGCAGCGCCCTGGTGGGTACCTTTCTCGGAGTGTTCTTTGCCTACGGCATTGTCGAGCCCATGTCCAAACGGCTGGCCCAGATCGTCGAGGAAGAGGGCGAAATTTTCAAGGTGGTCAAGCAGATCATCATTGGCACCATGCACGGCCACCCCATGCCTCTGATCATCGAGGCGGCCCGTGTCAGCATCAGTCATCACAATCAACCCAGCTTTGCCGAAGTCTTTGACGGCATGCGAGGTAGTTAAACATGGCCGAGGCAGCCGCGGCCGAACTCGAGGCGCCGCCCGAGCAAGCTCAGGACCCGTCAGCGGCCACGCCTGAGCCTGCTGCCGACCAGGCGCCTGCGCAGGAACAGCCTGCTGCGCAGCCGACACCGGAAGACGCGGCCTCAGAAGCGCCAGAGCCCTTGGCGCCTGTCATCGTCAAGAAGGTTATCGCTGACGGCCATGGCGGTGCCCACGGCGGCGCCTGGAAAATCGCCCTGGCCGACATGATGACTGCCATGATGGCGTTCTTTCTGCTCATGTGGCTGCTGGGTGCCTCCAACGAAGACCAGCGCAAAAGCATTGCCGAATACTTCAAACCCACCTCGCAGAGCAGCCTGGAGATCGGCAAGCTCGCGGGCTCTGACGGCATGTTCGGTGGCGCCTCGATCATCGACCCGGATGGCATGCCCTTTCGGGCCCGCCAGACCAATATGCTCAATATCGTCACCCCCAAATCGCAGGGCGGGCCCACCGAGAATGACCCTTCCCCGCGCGGCGCTGACAGCAAGGAATCAGGTCAGATCGATGAAGAGTTGCGTAAAAAGATGGAGGCTGAAAAGGCCAATTTCGAAAGGCTGGAGCAGGACCTCAAGGAAAGCCTGGAGAAAAATCCCAACCTGAAAAACCTCAAGGACCAGGTGCAGTTTGCCCGCGACAAGGATGGCCTGCGCATCGAGATCATCGACAAGGCAGACTTTGCCATGTTTGGCCTGGGCACCACCAATATGACGCCCCGGGCCCAGGCGCTGATGGCCGAAGTGGGCAAGCTGCTCAAGGAACTGCCCAACAAGGTAGCCCTGCGCGGTCACACCGACAGCCTGGCTTTTGCCAACACCCAAAGCCGCAACAACTGGACCCTGTCGGCCGAGCGCGCTGAGGAGACCCGCAAGAACCTGGAGCGCCAGGGCATTCAGGAGGCGCGTTTTGCGCGTATCGAGGGCGTGGCCGACACCGTGCCCTACAACCCCAGCGACCCCAAAGACCCGCGCAACCGCCGCATCAGCATCACGGTGCTCAACCGCGACTAAGCCGACCGCTGCGGGCCTGTTTGGCGCTATCAGGTGGTGGGCTCATGGCCATGAATTTGCCGATGGTGTCTGGCCGTGCGCGGCGCGCTGGCGAGCATTTGGCCAGTCTGGTTTGAAGATATTTGTTCCAATCCAAGGGTTTTCCCAGGGGGGTGAAACGGCCCTTAGCGGATAAGGTGAGATCTCAAAAATAAAACAAGTAGGGAGTCATCGGCGTGAACCCGCCTCAATCCACCCAGGCCTCTAACCAGACCCCCACCCAGAACAGCACGGGCCACTTGCCCGAGCAGGCCCTCTCGCAGCGCGTTGCTTGGCTGGCCATGCTGTTGGGCACTTTCTTGCTGGCCTGGCTGGCCGCGGGCCTGTTGTACCGGCCGGGCAATATCGCCCTGATCTGGTTTGCCAATGCCTGGGCGATGGCAATTTACCTGAGCCGCCCAACCCGCGATTGGCGCACCCTGGTGGCCCTGCAGGCACTGGCCAATTTGTTGTGGAACTGGTGGCATGGCGACCCCGCCACACTGCTGGTGGGCTTTGCGCTGGGCAATATGCTGGCGTCGGTGCTGGCGGCCGCCTTGTGGCGCCGCTTTTTCACTGCGCGCCAGGTACTTGAGCAGCCGCTGCGCCTTGTCCAGTCCTTGCTGCTCTGCGGAGCAGCCCCCGCACTGCTGGGCGCCAGCCTGGGCGCAGGTTTGCTGGGCGTTTTGGGCACGGCGCCTTTTGGCGCGGTGTGGCCGGGCTGGTTTTTGGGCGACCTGTTTGGCTACCTGACCCTGGCACCCGCGACATACTTTTTTCTTTATCACCGCACGGTGCAGCCGCTGTTACTGCCGCGCGGGTGGCACGCCCTTGTCTTGCTGGCTTTCCTGCTGGGCCTATACCTTGTCGTCGAAGGCTTTGGTCAGCCTTACGCAATGAGCTTGGTCCTGTTTGCCGGGTTACTGGTCAGCACGCCTCCCTGGCTCAGCGCGCTAGCCCTTGTGGGCATGGGTCTGGTGCTGGATGTTCATCTGGTACAGGAGTGGCAGGAGGCTTTTGCCCAAGGCCAGCAACCTCATCCAGTGCAGGCCCTATTGCCCGAGCTGTCAATCATGCTGGTAGCCTGCGTGGCGCTGGCCTATGTCAAAGCCAACCAGCTCAGCCAGGGCAAGCTGCAACAAAGCCTGGGCGAGCGCGACGAGGCCTTGTCGATAGCCCGCGAGCTGCTCCAGACGCGTGACGGCCTGCTGCACAGCGCCAAGATTGGGCTGGCCCAACTTGCCAGCCGCACGGTGCGCTGGTGCAATCAAGAATATGCCGAGATTCATGGTTATGCGATAGGTGAAATACTCGGCATGACCGCGCTCCAGCTGTTTATCAGCGAGGCCGAGGCCAAGCGGGTGGGTGAGCTGGTATATCCGCTGGTGAGCCAGGGCCTGGCGGCCGAGGCGGTGGGGCAAATCCGCCACAAAGACGGCACCGCGCGCACGGTGCTGATCCGTGCCTTTCGGCCCGACCCGAAGGAAGACCGCACCTTTATTGCGGTGCTGGATATGACCGAGCGGGAAGCGCAGGCTCAGAAAATAATGGGTCTACAGAAAGAGCAGCAGCTGATCCTGGATACTGCCAATGTGGGCCTGGTAAGGGTGCGCGAGCGCAAGCTGGTGTGGGTGAACCGGCGCTGCGCCGAATTGCTGGGCTACACCCAGCAAGAGCTGCAGGGGCAGCCAACCGATTTCATTTTCCCGGATCCGTCAGCGCGGCGCCATGCGGTGCATCGTATCAGGAAGCAAATTGAGGCAGGGCAGAACGCGAGCCAAGTACCTTTTTTGATCCGGCGCAAAGACGGACAAGTGCGTGACTTCGAGGCGCACGTCGGTTTTATGGACGACGCGCACGAAGATGCTGTGCTGGCCTTGCGTGATGTTACCGATGAGATTGCCCAATCGGCCAAGTTGAAACAGGCCCTGCATGAAGCCGAGCAGGCCAGCGAGGCCAAGAGCAACTTTCTCAATACCATGAGCCATGAGGTGCGTACCCCCCTGAACGGGGTGATGGGCTCCTTCCAAATGCTCGCCCTCATGCGCCTGCCCGAGCGCGCCAGCAAGCTGGTCAATGTGGGTTATGAGACCAGCCAGCTGCTCTTGGCCGTGCTCAACGATGTGCTGGACTATTCGCGCATGGCAGTGGGTAAGATGGTGCTCGATCCTCAGCCGCACAGCCTGCTGCGCTGCCTGCGCTCGGTTGAGGAGATGCTCATGAATGTGCCGCTCAAGCCCGGGGTGGCCTTGAGCTTTACCCTGGAGGAGG
>Ga0129336_10000445_pt1 | contig 24148 bp, 16 predicted proteins | sample CPB6_02_DNA_FD_96878 | JGI IMG/M metagenome (GOLD analysis project Ga0129336, IMG submission 96878) | Freshwater to marine salinity gradient microbial communities from Chesapeake Bay, USA - CPBay_Sum_0.6_0.2_DNA | ecosystem: Environmental > Aquatic > Marine > Coastal | place: USA: Chesapeake... | reverse complement strand
GCCGTCAATATATATGTGCCTGTATCTTTTGCCAGAAAATTTTTAAAATTAATTGTGGAATCTTTTCCAATAAAGTTATTCGGACCTGCCCAGCTAAAATCTTTTGCTTCTTCAACCTGGGACTTTATTTTCACATTGGTATTGTAGCAAAGTGTATCCCTCTCCAATAAGAATACTCCTGGTTTAGACTCATTGGAAAAAAGCACTGTATTAGAACTGAAATCAGAAAAATATCCAAATCTTGCTGTCGTTAATGGTCCACCTTGGATAACCCCTACGTGAAATTTACCTCTTGCATTTTCAATCAACACACGGTCACCTCCTGCAATGATTTGTGATGGAATATCTATACGCGCATAATACCAATCCCCTCCAGAACCAGCTACCATGGTAAACTTTGACGAGTCAACGTAAATACTGGTACCATTGAAAAGAAAATCTTTGATGATAGACTTAGGGGATAGAATATTGATAAAGAAACTCTCTGTAGATGATGCTCTTGTGATGCTCACCTGTTTTGAACCAGTACATTTTACGGAAGGGATAATAGCACCTCCCAGTTCACAACCGAAACCTGAAATCTGAAACATTTGAACAGGCTTGTCTGTCTCAATATAATCAGCAACATTGCCATTAGAACCAAGTTGACCAGTGTAATAATCACCGGCTTTTTGTAATACGCCTACCTGGGTGCCATTCACCCAAACAATTGTATTGTCCTCTGTTGCAAAGACATAGTAATAGTCAGGATTGCTTCCTGTAAAATATCCTCTTAACAACACAAATTCTTGCCCTGCTAAGCTATCTGGAATCAACTGATCCCCTGCTGTATCTCCACAATTCTGTAAACCAAGTGTATCATCTTTTGTTGTGATCGAAATGGGTTTATTTGACTTGACCAATGCTCCTCCTGGTCTACCCACAGCGACGGTTGTCAAAACTGAAAAGACAAAAGTTTCGCCTTTGTTTAATTTCACTGTAATATTTCTATTGCCCGAATTATTCAAAATAACAGGTGAAATAACATCGATGGTTGTGCTGTCCTCAGTTGCCAATACAATGAAATCTGATGTATAGGTTGCTGCTGGTGTTGAGGGCCTATTCAATAGAACCATCTGAAATGGAACAGTGAACTTTGTTCCCAATGCATTGCGCCCCTTCAGCGCAAACATATCTGCGTTCCAACTATTTGCTATATCATAATAACAAGTAATTCGGCTTGTAGATTGAATTCTTAAACCCTTCTTTTGGGTTGTATTATTTGCAACGTTTTCTATTAGATCAATGGATCCGGATAAATTGACTGAAATAGCTGTATCAGCTGGAATATTTAAAACGATGGGCGCAAAAGAAGGATTGGCAGGAATACTGATCCTGACCTCAGCAGGAGATTTAGATGTTGCTATCCTTAAATATATAGGCCTATCGCCATGCGACTGTTGCAAATCCGGTGCAGCAAACCAAAAATCGATGTCGGATTGAGCAATGGCTCCAATGGATTGCATCAGGAGGAAAAAAAGCAAAAAAAAGCTTCTTTTCAGGCTTATCAAATTCAGAGATTGGACCTGCATATCAAATAGAAAATCAAGTTAGTTTAAAATTCAATTGATTGATTTTCATGAGATAAGTTTTAAACCTTCCCTCTTAATTTTTGTTATTCTTTAAATACAAAGTAAATTTGATGTTTAAACATTAATTATGAAGGATACGAAATTTTTAGATGCGCTGAGGTGGAGATATTCAACCAAGAAAATGAACGGCCAGGAAATTCCAACTGAAAAACTAGACGCCATTCTGGAAGCGATCAGATTGACTCCGAGTTCATTCGGACTCACACCCTATTCTGTAGTAGTTGTTCAGGACAAAGAAATACAGGCCAAGCTCCTGCCGCACTGTTTTAACCAATCACAAATTGTGGATGCATCTGCCCTGCTGGTATTTGCACCCTGGAAAAATATCAATGCTGATCAGGTGGATGCATATATGAAAGAAATTGCCGAGACGCGCAAGATCCCTGTTGAATCACTGAATGATTTTGCAAATGCTATCAAAGGAAAAATCAATCACAGCTCCAACGAAGATCTTCATACATGGGCCAGCAAACAGGCATATATAGCGCTGGGCTTTGGACTGGCAGCGGCTGCTGTAGAGAAAATTGATTCCACCCCAATGGAAGGTTTCAATCCGATTGCTGTCAACGAGGTGCTTGGATTCAATGAGAAAGGCTTGCATGCGTCATGCATCCTTGCATTGGGATACAGAGATGAAGAAAAGGACTTTCTTGCATCTGCAATAAAAGTTAGAAGAAAAAAAGAAGCACTTTTTATTGAAGCTTGATTGCAATACTTATTTAAATAATTAAACAAATACTGAACCATCTTGCTTGAGATGATTTTGTACTTAGATCAACACCGTATTATGAAAAAATTGTTCCTGCTGAGCGCTGTTTTACTGATTTCCATTTTTACCTATTCCCAAGTTGGCCCCATTGCCAAGATCAGCGGTTATGTAGTGGATAAAAATACCCAAAAGCCATTGGTGGGAGCAACCGTTCAATTTCAAAATGGTAAAGGAACACTTACTGACAGCAGCGGATTCTTCAGGATCAGTGCAAGCCCGGGTAGCTACAACCTGATCATCTCCCTACTCAATTACGCAGAGAAATCTATCAATAACATCGTGTTGACATCTGGAAACGAATCCACGATCAATATTGAAATGGAACCCAGTGCTAAAAAACTGGATGAAATCGTGATCGTCAATCGCAGAAGTTCAGCAAGAGCTGCCAGCCTGGAATCGCCGCTGAGTATTCAACGAATGACCACAGAGGAAATCAAAAGAAATCCAGGCGGAAATTTTGATATCAGCAAGGTCATTCAATCACTGCCAGGCGTCGGTGGAGGCGTTGGTGGAGGTGGATACAGAAATGACATCATCATTCGTGGCGGTGCACCCAGTGAAAATGTATACTACCTCGATGGAATTGAAATCCCTATCCTCAACCACTTCGGCACACAGGGCAGCGGTGGAGGTCCACAGGGAATCCTCAATGCCAACTTCATTGAAGAGGTAAAAATCAGCACCAGTGCTTTTGACGCACGATACGACAATGCATTGAGCAGTGTTTTACAATTCAAACAAAAAAACGGCAACAACAACAGAACCCAGGGCAATGCCATCCTGAGTGCAACTGATTTGGCGGTGACACTCGACGGACCCGTCAATTCAAAAACTACGTATCTCGCTTCTGTGAGAAGAAGCTATTTGCAGTTTTTATTCCAGGCGCTGGATTTACCTATCAGGCCCAACTACTGGGACTTCCAATTCAAAACAACAACGAAGATTGACGATAAAACAACATTGAATTTCATTGGACTGGGCGCGATCGATGAGTTCAGTTTTGCAGCACCTAAAGAGGCCAGCCTGGAAAAATTATATGTCATCAACTCCAATCCACTTATCAACCAATGGAACTATACTTTTGGAAGCAGCTTGAAAAGACTGACGAAAAATGGATTTTGGAATCTTGCTTTGAGCAGGAACATGTTGGACAATCAATTGGATAAATTCGAGGACAATGACAATCCTTCTGAAGCAACAAGAACATTGTTGACAAACAGCAGAGAGGCAGAGAATAAACTCAGGTTTGATGCGAGTGTTTTAAAGAATGGATGGAAAATCAATTATGGCGCATCTGCGCAATATGTCGATTTCAACAATGAATTCTTTGCATTGGTCAGAAAAGCAATTAAAGATGCAAGTGGAAACATCGTACAAAATGGACTGAGCATCAACAGTGTAAACATGATTGACTTTTTCAAATATGGCGCATTCGTTCAAGTCAGTAAAAAAATATTGAATGAGCGCATGTCTTTGAGTCTGGGTACAAGAATAGACGGCAATTCACTTTCAACAAGTGAAAGAAATCCATTCAAACAATTTTCACCAAGGTTCTCACTGAGTTATGCAGCTTCAGAAAAAATAAATCTGAATGCCAGCATCGGCAGGTACTATAAACTTCCCTCCTACACACAACTCGGATTTGGGAATATTTATTCATCCTCCATCATTCGCAATCCAGGTGAATATATTGCAAGCACCCATTATGTAAGTGGCATTGAATACATACCTAATAATTCTTTCCGCCTCACTGTTGAAGGTTTCTACAAATATTATGACAAGTACCCCATCAGCATCATCGATGGCGTGAGCCTTGCCAACAAAGGAACAGAAATTGGAACAATCGGAAATGAACCCGTGATCCAGGTGGGCAATGGAAAAGCATACGGACTTGAATTGCTTGCACAAAAAAAATTGACAAAAAGATTTTTCGGAATCTTAAGCTATACATACTATCATTCCAAGTTCACCGACAAAACAGGAAAATTTTTACCTGCAAGCTGGGACAACAGACATTTATTGAGCATTACCTGGGGATATAAGTTTAAAAAGAATTGGGAATTGGGATTGAAGTTCAGGTATCAAGGCGCCGCACCCTATACGCCATTTGATCTTCTCAACTCAAGAATCAACTACCTGACCCAAGGTGTCGGACAACTGGATAATTCGCAATACAATACATTGAGACTGGATCCATTCAATTCAAGCGATGTGAGAATTGACAAAAAATGGAATTTCAGCCGATTTACATTGAACTTATTCATGGATGTATCCAATTGGTATGGCTCTAAAATTGCCGGCAGGCCTGAATATACATTTGAGAGAAATGCGGACGGTAGCAGCTTCTCCACTGCCGATGGCAAACCCATCAAAACAGATGGTTCGAATGCCATTCCAGTCATTCTTCCAAATATTTCCTCCATCAGCACTCCAACAATCGGTTTCATCGTTGAATTCTAATTGGGAATCAAGTTCACAGGCATAATGATTTCCCACCTGTTTATATTGGGGGGTTCAGTGAACTGTTTTGTATCCAGCAATCTGCTGTATCTCAGTCCGAAAGATACCGGATGTTGGTTCCACCACTTGGTATCGAAATGAATTTCCATACCCGTGCTGCGCAATTGAATTGTTCTTCCCGTGCGTAAACTTTTCAAATGCATGTCATCAAAAAATACATTTGATCTTACTCTTCGGAAATAAACAATATTGGCAATTCCAAGGTCGGGATAAACAACCGGAAAATGATAATTGAATGAAAACCGCCACATCCGAGGATAATTGAAAGCAGCATATCCCCTTGCCATTGCAAAGTTGTTGGTATAAATATATTGTCTCAGGGTATCACGCTCCTGGTAGGCTGCACTAACATTGAATGAATGTGTTCGAATGAATCCGGGCAAATAAATCCTCATCCCTGCATATGATTGTGCGGCATCTGTTTTTCCAAATGACGACCTGTGTTGAAGGTTCAAGGTCCATCCAAATCTTGGATTCACCTGTTGAATTGCCTGCTGTGATAAGATGGATGCCGAAAGCTGAACATGCAAATAGGAAATAAATTTATCAGCTGTCTTGGGAGAAGACCCGGCATCATAATTGTAAAAAACATTGTTCAATGTTGAAGAAAAATCAAAACTCCTGAAAACTCTTCCCCCATTGTTGCTCAGCGGAATGCGCAATCCTATATTACCATTCCATTCGTTCCACAAAAGATTTCTTGTGCTGTCTTTGAAACTTCTGTTCACAGTATAATTTGTCCCTCCTACTATCCAGGGGAACAATGCCCCATAGGTTCCATAGGCACCGAATTGATGCGATCGTTCATTTTCATTGTACACATATTGATAGGTGGATTGAAAAGTGTTCAATATATTTTGTCCGTAAACAGAAAAACTCCAGTTTGGCATCTCATAGTAAGGACGCCAACTATGGACATTGACCAATGCTGTACTATTTCGATATGGATTGATTTGAAAATTGCTGTCAGGCAAATTGCCGATAGCTACTGTATTTGAAAACTTTATACCATGCAATGGGGCAACCGCATGAAAATCCAATTCAGAGAATGTTTTATCATCCAACTTAGCAGAGAAAAGTTGATCCCCCTCTGCAGTGGGTCTGCAGTAAACAACTCGCTTAGATATTACATCCACATCGCCTCCATAGCTGCCCGTATTGGTACTGGATACCCTCGCAGCTTTTTTTTGCTGTAAATCATATATCCACATTTCATTTCGGCCCGACTGTGAAACAGTGAAAACCAATTGACCAGTTCGGTATCTCAAATAAGCAATCGGCGCATTCAAAAAAGGCATCAGCTCCTGAAAATCTTTCTTGATGCGATCATATACCAGAATGGAAGAAGCACCATTATTTTTCTTTGCTATCAAGTAGATTGTTTGATCGTTGTCTCCAAATACCGGAAAGCTCAGCATAAATCCATCGGGATGAGATGCAGTTGAAAGAAGTGAATTGTTGGAAAGATTCCAACATTGAAGAACCGAACCTCCGGAGGAAGGCATTTCAATGGCAACCATGGTTTGATGGTCGCTGGATATATCCGGAGAAAACAATCGCTGGTTCTTTGTGATTCTGACAGTTGTCCGATCATTCACATCAAATACATATGCATCATTGAACTCCTTCCAGTCCCAACGAGGATCGGTTGTGTAACCAGTATAAATGATTTTCCCATTTTTGTAATTGAAATAATCGTCAATCCCAATGTACTTGAGACCAATGCATTTTGATTGCTGATTGGTCAATAAAACCCAGTGAGGGAGCTGATTGTATGGCTTGCGGAGCGCAAGAACGGTATCCTGATTTACCCAAACAGGATGCAGATAATCGGACACGCGTTTTGTGTTTGAAACAGACAATGCAGACTCTTTGTTGATGTTCTGCGCCGATGAAAAAGTATTCCTGAATGAACGCATTGCATTGCTAACGAATTGCTGGTATGACAATCCCGTATGTCTTTTAATGGCTTTTTGAAATGGATAGATGAGTCCCTTGAATCTGGCTGCATCATTGGTTAGTTTGCCCCAAAATTCATCTCCATATTTTTCATATCCGTGTGCAACCAACATATAACCCAACTGATAGTGATTGGGAACAACATCTTTGAGTGATCCATTTCTCAGTTTTTGGAAACTGTATTTTTTTTCAGCATTCCAAATAGCGTGATAACTGTCAAAAAAATAGGGCAATCTTCCCCTTCCCTGTTCCAGGTATTTTGTTTCGGTGTAGACAGCATCCCCTTCAAAGAACCAATCTGGAATGGATGCGGCATTTGCGAGTGATTGTCCCTCTTGTCCGGCCAACAAATAAAGCAGCTTAGAAGCGCCCTTGCGAAAATTGCTGAATTGATGAACATGGCGATACTCGTGTACAGCGAGATTGTCCGTCCAGTTTGTCGAACCCAATTCAAGTCCATTTTGAAGCGGAGTCATGTAAAATTCACTTCTCCAAGGTGCCAATCCAACATAGCCGTTTGAAACCAGGGGAAGGGTTTGCAAAACGATCGGAATCTTACGCGTCTGATTGCCAAGGCCACCTATGGAGTCCTGACTCATTTTTGCCATAACCTGGAGAACCCTATGGGCATCCTTTTTTCGATTGTCCGGGTAAATCACCCTGGCTGTGGACGACTCCATTTGCTTCCATTTCATCGAAGGAGGATTTCCGCCGAATCGCTGTGCCCTGGAAACCAGGGATATCATCATGGAAAGGGTAAGAAATATGGGAAACCTGTATCTCACTTCTCAATATTTTTAAGCCTGTAAGCAATAAAAGCATCACCTTTTTTCGCACCAAGTTTTGTACCACCTACATTAAGTACTATATATTGAATATCATTTACTTGATAAGTACTTGATGAAGCAAAACTTGATGTCGGTAACTCCTTTTCCCAGAGTAATTTTCCTGTCAATTTATCAAAAGCCCTGAACATATTGTCCTTGGTAGCGGCTATCAGAAACAATCCGCCTTTTGTAACAATACCCCCACCATAATTCTCCGTCCCGGTAACGGGCATACCCTTCGCAGTCAAGTCCTTAAATTCTCCTAAAGGCCGCCTCCAAACATGCTCCCCTGTATTCAAGTCAATTGCTGTCAGGGTTCCCCATGGAGGAGTGATGGCAGGATATCCATTTTTATCCAGAAACTTATTGTATCCCGCAAAACTATATGGCATCTCAGCAGGATCTGTACTTGCAATCGATCCAGATTCCTTCTTCTCCGCACCCAGTATAAAATCAATGACCGCATTTTTTTGCTCCTTGGATAGCTGAGGAAATCCAGGCATCATTCCTTTTCCGCCTGAGATGATCTTGTGCACATACGCCCGATCTCTCTTTGAACCTATGTCTTGCAAGGAGGGATATCCGCTTTTGGTATTTCCCGACAAATCAGGTTTGTGACATGTTGAGCAATACTTTATATATAATGTGTTACCTATTGATAATGATTTATTTAAATTATATTTTATTTTATTTAACTTAAGAATCCACGGCATTTCATTTGCATTGACATACATGTAGCCAGTCTCGGGATCAAAGGAGGCACCACCCCATTCTGCCCCTCCATCAAAGCCCGGAAATATGATCGTCCCCTCCAACGAAGGAGGATCATACAGATGCTTCCGATATGACTTGAACCTGGCGAGCAATTCCTCGTAATTTTCTGCAGCTGGATTGATATCTTTTTCTGTCAACGTATTTCTTGCGTAGGGCTTGGGAAGTGTTGGGATGGGCTGTGTTGCAGAAAGCAGCTCACCCGGCACCCCCTCTGTTGAAAAAGGAACCTCCTTGATTTCAAAAACCGGCTTGCCTGTTTCTCGCTCAAAAACATATACATACCCTTGCTTGGTTACCTGAGCTACCGCATCAATTGACCTTCCTTGCTTATTGATTGTGATTAAGTTAGGAGGTGCTGGAAGATCGCGATCCCAGACATCATGGTGGGTAAATTGAAAATGCCATATGCGCTTTCCTGTATTGGCATCCAAGGCCAACAGACAGTTTGCAAATAGATTATTACCCTTCCTATTCCCGCCAAAAAAGTCAAATGCAGCAGACCCGGTGGGGACGAAAACCATACCTCTTTTTCTGTCCACACTCATCCCGGCCCAGGCATTGGCACCGCCAATTTGCTCGTCTGCGTAATTGCCGTTTTCCCAGGTTTCATAACCAAATTCACCCGGACCTGGAATGGTTTTGAAGACCCATTCAAGTTTTCCGGTCCTGATATTAAAAGCCTGAATAAACCCAGCTGCTGCGCCTGCAGATTCCGACAAATGAAGGGACATGATGATGAAATCCTTGTAAACAGTCCCTGGTGTAGGTGCTGCCACAAATTTATCTTCCACATTCTTGCCCAATCCCGTTTTCAGATCAACAAATCCACTGTCGCCGAATGACTTGATCAATTCCCCTTTAACAGCATCGAGTGCGTAGAGAAAATGTCCAGCAGTAAAAAGAATACGCTTATCCCCTCCATCTTCCCAATACACTACGCCCCTGCTTTTACTGAACCACTGGGTATCTCTTGCATTTCTGTAGCGCCATTTTTCTTTGCCTGTTGCTGCATCCAAAGCAAAAACTTCTACAGATGCAGTTGTCGCGTACAATACTCCATCCACAATGATGGGATTGCACTGATTTTGCGAAGAAGTATCCCGCGTATGGTATTCCCAAGCTATTTCAAGCTGGTCGACATTGTCTGTATTGATTTGATCCAAGACAGAATAGTGGTTTCGATCTGGTCCACCCAGGTATTCCCTCCACTCCTGATTGCTTTTACAAGCAAAAAATATGATGCATAGTAGAAATATTGAAACGCTCTTACACATGGATTCGGTTTGTCATCTAAATTTAAAGACTAAACTAGATTTGCAGTACGTTTTAATGTAATTTGTTGACATGAGCAGCTCATTTGAAATCAGGAAAGCAGGCACGAATGAAATAAACACCGTCAAAAGCTTGAGCAGAGAAATTTGGATGAAGGTATACCCTTCTATTATTTCCGTGCAGCAGATTGAATATATGCTTGAGCTGATCTACAATGAAGCAGCACTCAGGCGGCAGATGCTGGAACTTGGGCATGCATTCATCCTGTTGATTGAAAATGAAACACCCATTGGGTATGCCTCCTATTCTAAAATGACTCCTGAATATCAAGAAAGGTTTAGACTGCACAAATTTTATCTGCAACCTGCTTATCATGGCTTGGGTTTGGGGAAAATGATGATGAACGATATATTGAAGGATGTACTATCGCTGCAAGGCAGCTCTTTGGAGTTGAACGTCAACAAATACAACCCTGCTCTTGGATTCTACAAAAAGCTTGGATTCAGTGTAATTAGCGAGGAAGTAATTGAGATTGGAGAGGGATATGTGATGGATGATTATATCATGGAGTTAAGTCCTTTAAAATATCCAATATAATTGGGCGTTTATTGCAATTAATGATAGCTTTGCCAAAAATTTTCAAACGCATATGTCTACTACCGCACAACACCACATCGACTTTAACTTAAAGCACAAAGTAAAAGATATAACCCTTGCTGAATGGGGAAGAAAAGAAATTCGTTTGGCTGAAGCTGAAATGCCCGGATTGATGGCGATCAGAAAAGAGTTCGGTCCTTCTCAACCATTGAAAGGAGCAAGAATTGCAGGATGCCTGCACATGACCATTCAAACAGCGGTTTTGATAGAAACATTGATTGCATTGGGAGCAGAAGTAAAATGGAGCTCTTGTAATATTTTCTCTACCCAAGATCAAGCTGCTGCAGCTATTGCAGCAGCAGGTATTGGTGTATTTGCTTGGAAAGGCCAAACGATTGAAGAAGCTGACTGGTGTATTGAGCAAACACTTTTCTTTGGTGGTGCTGACAAACCATTGAACATGATTCTGGATGATGGAGGCGATTTGACAAACATAGTATTGGATAAATACCCAGAATTGGTTCAACACGTGAAAGGAATCTCTGAAGAAACAACTACTGGTGTTCACAGATTGTATGAGCGCGTTGCCAAAGGCACTTTGCCAATGCCTGCCATCAATGTGAACGATTCGGTTACCAAATCAAAATTCGATAACAAATACGGTTGCAAGGAATCATTGGTTGATGCCATCAGAAGAGCAACAGATGTAATGCTTGCTGGCAAGGTTGCCGTTGTGGGCGGATACGGTGATGTGGGCAAAGGATCTGCTGCTTCACTTGCTGGTGCAGGCTGCCGTGTAATTGTTACAGAGATAGACCCCATTTGTGCATTGCAAGCTGCGATGGATGGATTTGAGGTAAAGAAAATGAAGGATGCAGTGAAGGAAGCTGACATTGTTGTAACAGCATCGGGTTGCCGTGATTTGATCACCGGTGAACATTTCAAATTGATGAAGGACAAAACAATTGTTTGCAACATCGGTCATTTCGATATCGAAATCGATGTTGCGTGGTTGAATACCAACTATGGTCATACAAAAGATACCATCAAACCACAAGTTGATATTTACAACGTGGATGGGAATGATATCATCCTTCTCGCAGAAGGTCGATTGGTAAATCTTGGTTGTGCGACTGGTCACCCAAGTTTTGTGATGAGTAATTCATTTACGAATCAGACATTGGCACAAATTGAATTATGGACCAACCACAAGAACTACGACAACAAAGTGTATGTTCTTCCAAAACATCTTGATGAGAAAGTGGCAACATTGCACCTTTCAAAAATTGGAGTTGAATTGGATGTATTGTCCAAAGACCAAGCGGATTACCTGGGTATTCCACAAAACGGTCCATTCAAGTCTGAACACTACCGCTATTAATTGAGCATGACGCGACTCTCAGTCAATATCAATAAGATTGCAACACTGAGAAACAGCAGAGGTGGAAACAATCCGGATCTGATCCAAACTGCTTTGGACATCGAAGCATTTGGAGCTGAGGGTATCACCGTGCATCCCCGTCCGGATGAACGCCATATCCGCTACGCCGATGTAAGAGCGTTGAAAAAAGTCATCCAAACAGAATTCAATATTGAAGGCAATTGCAGGGAGCAGAAGTTTATTGATCTGGTGTTGGAAGTCAAACCAGCACAGGTTACGTTGGTACCTGATGCCGACAACCAATTGACTTCAGATCATGGGTGGGACACGATTCAACACCAATCCTATCTAACAGAAATGATCAGTATGTTCAAAAATGCCGGTATCAGGACCAGCATTTTTTGCGATCCTGACATACAAATGGTTGAGGGAGCGAAAGAAACAGGAACGGATCGCATAGAGCTCTATACAGAAGGCTATGCAAAGCAGTTTAAAGTAAATGCACCTGCTGCCATAGAGCCTTATCTGGCCGCTGCGGAGAGAGCAAGGAAACTTGGGTTGGGAATCAATGCCGGACATGATTTGGATTTGCATAATCTTAACTTTCTGGTTCAAAATATTCCCTACCTTGACGAAGTAAGCATCGGACACGCATTGATTACCGATGCATTGTACTTTGGGCTGGAAAATACAGTGCAGATGTACAAAAGAAAATTAGATTTAAAAACATCTTAAATAAAAGCAACCACATGAGAAAAGTTCTATTCGGATTAGCAACATTGTTGACTCTTACAGCAACCAACATTTTTGCGCAACAAGCCGCTCAGAGTCCGGCGAGCAATGCAACAGGAAAAATCGGAAATGCCAACATTACCATCAACTATGGTTCCCCTTCTGTGAAAGGCAGGGTGATTTGGGGCGAATTGGTGCCATATGGCAAGGTATGGAGAACAGGTGCAAACAAAGCAACTACTTTTGAAACAGATGCTGATATTACCGTAGAAGGTCAGCCACTGAAAAAAGGAAAATATGCGTTGTTTACCATCCCTGAAAAAAACGAGTGGACCGTCATCTTCAATAAAACAACTGATCAGTGGGGAGCTTTCAACTACAAACAGGACGATGATGTTCTTCGCGTAAAAGCAAAACCATCGGCCTCCAACGAATCAGTGGAATCATTGAAATTTGAAGTTGGGAAAAATGGAGTTACCATGAAATGGGAAAAAATTGCTGTTTCATTTGGAGTAAAATAGTTCAAGCAAAATCTTCTAAAAAGGCATCTATCACCAGATGCCTTTTTTATTTCAAGTATAACCATGACAGAAAATCAGGCATTACCTTCGACCAGGTGCTTATATCATGTGTGCCATCAGGCAATTCAACATAGGTAATTTGTTTTTCACGCTGAAAACCGATCTTTTCCAATTCTAGTATTATATCAAGGGTATCGTCAATCGAATCGATGACACCATTCTTGTTTCGATCAGCTGTTTCGTCCTTTGCTCCTGTCTGCAGAAAAAAACGCTGATGCAAATTGTTTTGCTTTTTTCTAATTTTCGCGTGCATAATTCTATCACGCTCCTCCACATAATCATCTTTCAAATCAGTCGATCTCCACCAGAAGGACCCGCTGAAAACCCCTGCAGCAGTGAATTCAGAAGGAAATTCCAAAGCCAAATCAAATGCCATCAATCCACCCAATGAAAATCCCGCTACATATTTATCTCGCACGTTAAAGTTGCCTAATATTTTTTTAACATAAGGCAACATCTCCTGGAGCAGGAAGAAAGTATATAAATCTGCTTTTGAACCTCTGTTCATAAAATCAGCTTGGCCAGCAACCCCGTATTCCAGTTTTCGTTCCACCCCTGCATGCACACCCATTACTACCAAAGGATAATTGTCATCCCCCATCTTATTCAACCATTTCAACAGGTCCATTTTCAGCAAGTCCTGCCCATCATTCACAATCAGGAGATCAATAGCATTGGCATGAAAGGAGCGTTGAGATCTGTAAAGATCAACCCTTACCTCTCGGAGGAGTGCTTGCGATCTAATATGATGAACTGAAAAAAATGGGATATTGTTCATTGGGAGAAAGAGGACAAAATTAAGAAATGCATTAACTTAGGAAGACAAGCAGTAAAATATTATGAAGAAAATAGGAATCCTTCATGGCAAAGAACGTTCTTTCCCAGAAGCATTTGTAGAGCGTGTCAACCAAAAAAAAGTAAAAGGCATCACCGCAGAGCCTGTTAAAATTGATAAAGTCATCAAAGGAGCAACAAGTGACTATACCGTTATCATCGATAGAATTTCACAAGATGTGCCATTCTACAGAGCCTTCTTGAAGAATGCTGCTATCAGCGGCACGGCAGTCATCAATAATCCATTTTGGTTCAGTGCAGATGAAAAATTCTTCAACAATGCATTGGCGACAAAAATTGGAGTACCGGTCCCCAAAACAGTCATTCTCCCTTCAAGAGAATTGCCGGATGATACCTCCTCTGAATCATTTTCGAATCTTGCCTATCCATTGGACTGGAAGGGAATCTTTGATTATGTAGGATTTCCAGCATACATGAAGCCATTCTCCGGTGGTGGCTGGAAAAACGTTTACAAGTTGAACAGCATGGAAGAATTTTTTGAAAGACATGCTGAGACAGGGCAGCTGGTGATGCTGCTTCAGGAAGAAATCATTTTCACAGAATATTACAGGTGCTATTGCATTGGCAGAAAACATGTCAGGATCATGCCATATGAACCAAGAAATCCTCACCACCTCAGATATGTTGCCGAACACAAACCCTCTGCAAAACTTTTGAAGGAAATGGAGAGCATTGTCCTCAAAATCAATCAATATTTGGGATATGATTTCAATACAGTAGAACTTGCTGTAAGAGATGGCATCCCCTATGCGATTGACTTCTGCAATCCTGCGCCTGATGCAGATCTCAAGAGCGTAGGCAAAGAAAATTTTGAATGGGTGGTTGAAGCTGCTGCCAATTATGCAATTGAATTGGCAGAACAACATACCGACAAAAGAGACAACTTGGTTTGGGGTGAATTTGTAAAAAGAAGTGCAAACCAACAGCCTTTAATCAATACTTCAAAAAAATAAACATGGTTGATTATAAAGTATTTACCATCGGAATTGAAGAGGAATATATGGTGATCGATCCTGTTTCAAAGGAATTGGTCAGTCATGAACAAAAAATTGTAACCGAAGGTCAAAAAATTTTCAAGGATGAAGTGAAAGCAGAAATGCACCAGGCTGTGGTGGAAGTCGGTACAGATATTTGCAACAACATCGAGCATGCAAGAAAAGACATCTCTCATCTGAGGGCCACCATTCAAGAAATAGCTTCTTCAAAAGGATTCAGCGTCGGTGCAGCAGGCACGCACCCTTTTAGTACATGGAGAAAACAATTGATCACTGACCATGAGAGATACCAAGAAATTGTAAATGAGATGCAAGATGCCGCAAGATCAAATTTGATATTCGGTCTTCACGTGCATGTAGGCATGCCCTCCAAAGAAATGGCCATTCACATCGCCAATGCTGCCAGGTATTTTCTTCCGCATGTATTTGCATTGAGCACCAATTCTCCCTTCTGGGAAAGGCGAAACACTGGCTTTAAATCCTACCGCACCAAAGTGTTTGACAAATTCCCCAGAACTGGTATTCCTGATTACTTTGACAGCTACAGTGCCTATGAAAACTACGTGAATCTGCTGATCAAAACAAAATGCATCGACAATGCAAAAAAGATTTGGTGGGATTTGCGTGTACATCCTTTTTACGGAACAGTTGAATTCAGGGTTTGCGATGTTCCATTGACAGTGGATGAAAGCGTTGCCTTTGCTGCACTTTTTCAATGTATTTGTGCTAAACTTTTTAAACTCAGGCTTTCCAATCTCACTTTCATGATCTACCCCAGAGCCTTGGTGAATGAAAACAAATGGAGGGCGTCCAGATATGGCATTGATGATAAACTGATTGATTTTGGGATTGAACAAGAAGTCCCTACAAAAGACCTGATCATGGAATTGCTTGACTTTGTAGATGATGTTGCAGATGAATTGGGTTGCAGATCAGAGTTGAAAACAATAGAAAAAATCATGCAAAAAGGTACAGGAGCAGACAGACAATTGCAAGTCTTCCATGAAAAACAGGACCATGAATCGGTCGCAGCTTACATAGAGTCGAATTTTCTGGCCAACCTCTAAAATTGTACTTTAGCAGTCAAGATGAGCATGTTGAAAATTGCAGTGTTAGACCTGAATGAGGGGGTGAAAAACGAAGGGATGAGGTGTATCAGAGAAATCCTTGAACGGGTTCAATCCACCCAATACAAAGAATTATCCTGGCAAGAATTTGAAGTAAGACAATCAATGCAGATTCCCTCTCTGGAATTTGATGTGTACATTTCGTCCGGTGGACCTGGTAGCCCACTGGAAAGCAAAAATACTCCCTGGGAAAATGCTTATTTCAATTGGCTGGATGGCATCACCCGATGGAACAATGATCCAAGCAACCCGAATAAAAAATATGTTTTTCTAATTTGTCATTCATTTCAGTTGGCATGCCGTTTTTTTGAGATAGCTGAAGTAATCAAAAGAAAATCAACCTCATTTGGTGTTTTCCCCATTCATATGCTGAAGCACAGTGGAAATCCCGATCCGCTGTTCAATGGACTGCAAGATCCCTTCTATGGAGTGGACAGCCGTGATTACCAGGTGGTACAACCCGACAAAAAGAAAGTACATGATATGGGCGGAGAAATACTTTGCATCGAAAAAGAGCGGCCACATATCCCCCTTGAAAGAGCGGTGATGGCCATTCGTTTCAATCCATACATGGTAGGAACCCAGTTCCATCCCGAAGCAGATGCAGCTGGCATGAGCATGTATTTGATGCAGGATGAAAAGAAAAAAAACGTAATTGAAAACTACGGACAGGAAAAATGGGAATCGATGATCAAGCATCTAAATGACCCGGACAAAATCTGTTTAACCAATAGCCAGATCCTGCCTAATTTCCTCTTGCAAGCCATCGCGGATCTCAATAACCCCTACTCGCTATCATGATACCGTCTTTCAGAAAAGCATACAACCAGTCTTTCACCAAAGAGGCATACAAGGCTTTTCTGGATGAGTTGAACAGCTTGCATCCCGGTGCAATTGACTTTAGGGTAGCAGAGACCCCCATCTTTATTGATAAAATTTTGAAAGAGCAGATGCTTGATACATGTGCATACATCATTCAACATATCCAATCCCCTTCATACAAGACCGAAGTTGCCAATGCCATTCCAAGCGGGGAAAATTTTCCCCATCAAAACAGGATCCCCCATTTTCTTGTATTTGACTTTGGTATTTGCACCAATGATAAAAACGAACTTTATCCTGCATTGATAGAGCTGCAGGGGTTTCCATCGCTGTACGCTTTTCAAGGAGTCTACCCCTCCATTCTTGAAAAACATTTTAACATCCCGAATGGCTTTTCAAGCTTTTTCAACGGATTGAATCAGGAATCCTATCTGCAAACCTTAAAAAATTTCTTGCTTGGAAGTCATCATCCAGAAGAGGTTATTTTACTGGAAATAAAACCGCATCAACAAAAAACAAGAATTGACTTTTACCTTACAGAATCCTTGTTTGGCATAAAACCAATCTGTGTCACTGAAGTAAAATTAGAAGACCGCAAGCCTTATTATTTATCGAATGGTGAAAAAAAATATATAAAAAGAATATACAACCGTGTTATCCTCGATGAATGGAAGCAAGAAAAAGACATGGCTGGATCCTTGATTGACTTTCAAGGTGAGATGGATGTTGAATGGCTTGCACACCCCAATTGGTTTTATCAAATATCTAAATACCTGCTTCCATTTTTACACCATCCATTTATTCCCTCAACCAAATTTCTGAGTGAAGTACCTGCGATTCCAACTGACTTGGAAAACTATGTACTGAAGCCTCTTTTTTCATTTGCAGGTCAAGGTGTAATCATTGATGTCCAGTCATCTGATATTGAAAATATCAAAGATCCTGTCAACTGGATTTTGCAGAGGAAAGTCAATTATGCTGATTGCATTGAAACCCCGGATGGGTTTGCAAAAGCAGAGATCAGATTGATGTACATTTGGAATGAAGAAGAAAAAGATCCCATCTTGATCACCAACCTTGCTAGACTGAGCAAAGGAAAAATGATTGGCACCAGGTACAACAAAGACAAAGAATGGGTTGGTGGAACTGTTGCTTACTTTGAAAAATAAAATCTATGCCCCATATCAAAGATATCAAGAAGAAAATACTCTCAACAGGCATTGTTGGCCAATATGTACATGGAAAGAATTTGACAACCGGCTGGGTCACCATCGAAAAGGGAAGCAGACTAGGCCTTCACCACCATCCGCATGAACAAATCACCATCATGTTGGAAGGAAGCATGGAAATGCAGATCGGGAGCGAGCTGGTGCTGTTGGAAAAAGGGATGGTTCAGGTAATACCCTCCGATGTGCCGCACAGCGCAGTTGCACATGAGGATTGCATACTTATTGACGTATTCAATCCCGTCAGAGAGGATTACAAAGAAGCCTGATTACTCAGCACTGTTTTTCAAGATGCCAAGTAATTTGAAAGCATTGTTGAGTACGATGGAACTGTCAGGAACATTTTCCAATCCAGATACAATTTCAGTATTCCCATCTCTAGAAATACCTGCAACAACTGCCTTCATCTCAAACTTGTTCACACCCTTCCTGATAAATACATATTGATTTTCGCCTGACCTTACAATTGCCTCATCAGGCAAAGCAATTACTTTCTTATTAGATACATCAACCTGTCCCTCAACAAACATGCCTGGAAGTAAATCCTTTGGTTTTGACTTGAAATGACAATGTGCCAAAGCAGTACGATTCTCATCGAGTCCTTTGTTAACGAGAATAACTTCCGCGACATAATTTTTTGATGGATCATTGAGGAAATGAATCTTGACTTCGTCGCCTTTGTGAATATTGTTGAGATCTTTTTCGAAAATTGTCAATGCTACATGAATATCATCGGGATCAATCAGTTCAAACATGGTTTCTGTCGGTTGTACATATTTTCCTGTGTTTACATTGACTTTAGATACATATCCATTGATGGTTGATCTCAACTGAACCTGTCCAGTAATATTGGTTTCATTCAATGATGCTGGATCCATGCCAATTAATTTCAATTTTTCAGCCAACCCTTTTACCATTACTTGTTGCATCTTGAATTCCGCCTCTGCCTGCTGAAAGTTCTTGGAAGTCCCTGCATTGGCATCCACAAGGTTTCTCTGGCGCTCAAAGTCAAGCGACACCAATGCAGATTTCGCCTTTGCAGATAGATAATCCTGCTGCAATTGAACAATAGCTTGATCTTCCATGATTGCAATCACCTCCCCTTTTTGCACATGCATACCGGTAATCAATTTTGTGCTGCGCAGATATCCTCCCAAGGGAAAATTTACGGATATAATATTCTGGGGAGGAAGATCAATTTTTCCTTGGATATCCAGTGTGGAGCTCATCAAGATCGATTGCGTATTTCCAATTTTTAAGTCAAGTACTTTCACTTGATCTTGATTCAAGGTAATCTCATTGGTGGACAGCGATTCAGTTGATTCATTATTTTCCTGATTTGAGCTGCCACAAGCTGTTATGAGAAAAGCAAAACAAATGAACAAAGATTGGATACGCATACTTTAATTTTTCTCCATTAAATATTTGAATTCAGCCAATGAGAATTGAAGAGATTTTACAACATCGGCATATGATATTTTGATTTGCAAGGCCTGATTGACCAGCAAAGCCCATTCAGCAAATGAAATATCTCCGCTCTTAAATCTAACAGATGCTTGCCGGGTCATTTCATCGGACATCCTTATGCCCTCCTTCTTATAATATTGAAAGATCTCGACTTGCTTTTGGTAGGTCGAAGTGAGTTTGCTGTATTGTGTATTGAGCTGCTCCAATTTCTGACTTTTATTCAGTTCGGTGATTTCAAGTCCGATTTTAGTGGACTTGATCCTTGCCTTTGTAGCCCCATTGAAAATGGGCAATCCCATTCCAAATTGATACATCCCAAACCTCGTTGATCCCCCATAATATTTTTGGGTAACTCCGTCAGGTGATTGCCAGCCTATGATGGACAAATTACTATAACCGACATTGAAATCAGGAAGCAGTTTATTTTTTTCAATATTGATCAGCGATTTCTGTTGTGCAATCAATGCATCAGACACACCGAGCAAAGGATGTGATTGCAATGGCTTATGATCATTGTTAACCATATCAAATTGAAGAGAATCTGGCAGCGGCAGAATATCAGATGTATTGTTTTTAAGCAAGATATTGAGCTCTGAGATCAACCCATTTCTCTCCGCTATCAGCAACTGCTTTTGCAATGCCTGTTGTGCAGATTGTACTTTGATCGCATTTAAAACACTGCTGTTTATTTCACCCTGGTCTTTTTGTACAGTGGCAATCCTCGACCATTCAGCAAAATTCTGCTCTACTTCATTCAAAATATCCTCTCTCCTGTCGAGGTCCAAAATAGAATAACATATTTGCCTGATCCGCCAGTTCAATTCAGCCCTGGTCAAAGCAGTTTGTGAAATACCTAGGTTGATGCTTTGGTCATATAATTTTTGCTGCGCCTTGTAAACCATTGGCAATTGAAAACCCTGATTGAAAAATATGCGCGTGTCATTGAATGCACTGTTGATGTTGCCATATTCCATTCCTGTGAGGGTTTTGGAGATATCTGCCGGCCTTGCTCGCAACGCACGATATGATTCAGTATTTTTTTCTGCAATCTTGATCAAATAAGAATGATTAACTGCCATTGAAACAATGGAGTCTACTGACAAGAATTGTTTTGGTTGTGAGAATCCCACTGAAGATGCGAAGATCCCCATTATCAGTATTGAAATAGATTTTGAAACCCCTGCTTTCTTGTTTTCGACCCAGGCAAATAAAACCGGCAAAACAAACAAGGTGAGAAAAGTGGCAGAGATGAGTCCACCAATCACCACCGTTGCCAAAGGTCTCTGTACTTCAGCGCCAGAGTTGGTACTCAAGGCCATGGGCAGAAAGCCCAAGGAAGCAACGGCAGCAGTCATCAGAACAGGTCTAAGTCGACTGGCAGTTCCTTCAATAACCAGTTCTCTGATTTCCAACTCGCTTTCTTTTTTTAATTTACAAAACTCATTGATCAATACAATTCCATTGAGCACCGCCACTCCGAAAAGTGCAATAAAACCGATGCCCGCTGAAATGCTGAATGGCATGTCTCTTGCCCATAACAGCAAGATTCCACCGATGGCGGAAAGTGGAATGGCAGTATAAATCAACAACCCATATCGAAGCGACCCAAATGAAAAATATAAAATAAGCAGAATCAGCAACAATGCAACTGGCACTGCAATCATCAATCTTCCCTTTGCTTCCACTAAATTTTCAAACTGACCTCCATAGCTAACATAGTACCCTGATGGCAATTTGATTTTTTCGGCTTTACTTCTCACATCCTTCACAACAGATTGCACGTCTCTATCGCGCACATTGAATGCAACCGTAATTCGGCGTTTGGCATCTTCCCGTTGAATTTGATTGGGGCCATCCTCTATTGAAATTTCAGCCAACTGTTCCAACGGAACGCTCACCCCCTCTGCATTGGTAAGCAGCAATGTACGCAGATCCTCCAAGTCATCTCTTCGATCACCGGAGAGCCTGACCACCAAATCAAATTTTCTATCATTCTCATATATTTTGCCGGCTGATTCTCCAGCGAAAGAAGTGCGCAATACTTTATTCACTTCAGCAATGCTCAACCCATATGCGGCAATTGCATTCTTTTTATACCTGACAACGATTTGAGGCAATCCGGTTACCCTCTCTGCAAATACATCTTTTGCACCAGGAACCTGTTTGATGATCTCGGCATATTTATCAGCATAATTGGCAAGTGTATCTAGGTTCTCTCCAAAAATCTTACAAACCACATCCTGCTTTGCACCTGCTATCAGTTCATTGAATCTCATTTGAACCGGATATTGAAAGCCTCCTGTCAATCCAGGCACCTTCCCAATGGCAGCACTCATTTTATTGGCCAACGCATCGTATGAATCTGCGCTTGTCCAATATTTTTTTTCTTTCAGATTTACAATAATGTCAGTCATTTCAATGGGCATGGGATCTGTAGGAATTTCACTTGAGCCAATTCTGGTAACTATTTTTTCTACTTCAGGAAATTTCTGCAGTTCTGTAACAGCTTTTTGGGACGATTCAATAGTCTCGCTCAGAGAAGCTCCAGTGATCAATCTTGCATCAATCGCAAAATCGCCTTCCTCCAATTCAGGAATAAATTCTCCTCCTAATCTGGATGCAACAAAAATAGAAATCAAAAAAAGAACAATCGAAGTGATAACAATTTTTTTCGGATGATCAATCAGTCTGCCCAATGCCAGCCTGAAAGAGCCCTGCAACCTGCTGATCCACTTATCAGAGAAGGAATCGGCACCTGATAGTTTCTTGTTAAGCACAAGGCTTGACATCATTGGCACATAGGTCAGGGAGAGTATAAATGCCCCTACCAAAGCGAATGCTACTGTCTGCGCCATTGGCTTGAACATTTTGCCCTCAATACCTGTGAGACTGAGTATGGGTATGTATACAATCAATATAATGATCTGACCAAAAACAGCTGCCCCCATCATCCTACCTGCAGATTGCTCAACAGTAGCATCCATCTGTTTTTGTTGAAGCTGTAATCCATTGTGTTTATTTCCATGCAGCCGATGCAAAACAGCTTCGACAATGATGACCGCTCCATCGACGATCAATCCAAAATCGAGCGCTCCTAAACTCATGAGATTTCCGGAAACGCCGAACAGATTCATCATACCCACCGCAAACAGCATGGCCAATGGAATCACCGATGCAACAATGAGTCCTGCACGCAGATTGCCAAGAAAAAGCACCAGAATCAACAAAACTATCAATGCACCTTCAAGCAAATTGGTCTGAACGGTGTTGAGCGTACGTCCCACCATTTTCTTTCTATCCAAAAAGGTTTCAACTTCAACTCCCTCGGGCAGGGTCTTTCTGATTTGCTCCATGCGTACCTCTATTCTTTTTATTACTTCAGAAGCATTTTCACCTTTGAGCATCAATACCACTGCACCGGAAACCTCTCCCTGGTCGCGGTAAGTCAATGCTCCATATCGAATGGGACTGCCGATGCGCACATTGGCTACATCACGCACATAAACAGGAGTGCCCGCTGCTGACTTGGAAACATATATGTTTTCAATTTCTCCAATGCTCCTAGCCAATCCCTCTGTTCTGATGAAAAGAAGCGCGGGACCTTTTTCAATGTATGCAGCACCAGAGTTTTGGTTATTTGATTCCAGCGCGTTGAAAACATCCTGCAATGAGACACCAACAGCTTTTAGCTTGACTGGGTCCAAGGCCACTTCGTATTGCTTGAGTTTTCCACCAAAACTGCTCACATCCGCAACACCAGGAGTTCCAAGCAATTGACGTCTCACGATCCAATCCTGGATTGTTCTTAATTCAGTTAAATCATATTTATTTTCAAATCCTTTCTTGGGACGAACAACATACTGATATATTTCTCCCAGGCCCGTGGTAACAGGAGCCAATTCAGGAAATCCCGCTTCCTTGGGAATTTCATCACGGACCAAGATCATGCGCTCGCTGACCTGTTGGCGGCACCAATAAACATCCTGGTCGTCATCAAAAACAATGGTAACAACCGACAAGCCAAAACGTGAGATCGATCTGATTTCTTTTATTCCAGGAATATTGGAAGAGGCCTGTTCAATCGGAAATGTAATAAGACGCTCTACCTCCAAAGATCCCAAAGTCGGTGAAACCGTAATGACTTGAACCTGATTTGAAGTAATATCAGGAAGTGCATCCACTGGCAACCTAAACAATTCGATCAAACCCCAAATGATCCAAGCGAGGGTTATCAGACCTATGACTAACTTATTTCTTACGGAAAAACGAATGATGGCATTGAGCATGTTCCTATCAAAATGGTTCAGGAGTATAATTCGGCTCAATTAAACTGCAAAATGGATATACAGCTGGGTTCCAAAACACATTCAATTCAACCTGCCTAAATGTACAACTTTAGGTTAAATTATTAAATGACTTATTTACAGCAATCCTTCTTTACAAACAGACTTCCGATATAGGTTAAAATCTTCTTTAAAATGATACGCATAAAAAAAAGTCCGACGTTGTGTCGGACTTCAAAATTAGTTATTTTTTTTCTGCTCCTTTTCGGGGATACTGGCAGCATTCAGCAAGGTTTCCATAAGCCTCTGCTGTTGCGGCAATGTCTTGTG
>Ga0129336_10000444_pt1 | contig 24170 bp, 3 predicted proteins | sample CPB6_02_DNA_FD_96878 | JGI IMG/M metagenome (GOLD analysis project Ga0129336, IMG submission 96878) | Freshwater to marine salinity gradient microbial communities from Chesapeake Bay, USA - CPBay_Sum_0.6_0.2_DNA | ecosystem: Environmental > Aquatic > Marine > Coastal | place: USA: Chesapeake Bay... | reverse complement strand
GAGTGTAGAAGATCAAAAATGCGTTCCTATTGGTCAAAAAGCACCTCAAAAGTTTAATTTAAATTCTAAATTATCTACAGGTACTCCTAAAACAGGACCTGGAACTGGGGTTAATCCTCAGAAAAAACCTGGTCTTTTTGGATTTAATATCAATCCTTATATTGATGTAGCAACAGCAACAGTTGGTGTGCTTTCTGGTATTGCTGATAAGTTACAAAATGCTAATCTTCAAAAGCGTACTGAGGATGCTCAGAAGAGATTTGGGATGACAGATTCTAGATTTGGTCCAATGCGTAATGTATATTCTTATGGAAGAACTCCTACAGGGTATGCATATAATCAAATGGTTCCTGTGCAATTTAAAGGAGCACCTGCGTTTGAAGCAATGACAGTTCCTCAAATGGGTATTCCTCAGTTTGCACAAGATGGGATTGAGGTGGTGCGTGATATTATGCAACTACCTACGTTATATACTGGAGATCCAACAGCACCCGGATTATATGCTGAAGATCCTGCTATTCAAGCAGCAATGACAAGGCGTTATGCTGATATAGAACTTCCTACTGCAGGATCTTCTCGTGAAGATGTTACTGGTGTATTAACCTCTCCAACTATTGGTCCTGCTGGTCTTATGGTTGCTCCCGAATCTGGTAAGATTGGAGAAGATATGTTTCTTCCATTAAAACCATATTCATTTAGATTTAGTAGTGGATTTGGTAGTAGAAAAGCTCCTAAAGCTGGAGCGTCATCAAATCATAATGGAAATGATCTTGGTGCTGCATCTGGAGATCCTATATTTAGTGTTAAGTCAGGTACAGTTTCTAAAGTGTGGTATGGTGATAAAGGTGGTAATCAAGTTATTGTAAAACATGATGATGGAACTTCAGGTGGGTATGCTCATCTTAGTAAGTTTGGTGTTAAGGAAGGAGATCGTATTGCTGGGGGTGCATTGGTTGGATATGTTGGTAATACAGGTATTTCTACTGGACCGCATCTTCATTTTACTTATAGAGATGCTAATGGAAATTTAGTAGATCCTAACACTATATTTAACTTTAAGACCTTTACTAGAGATAAAAAGCCTAAAGGGTACATGGATGATTTTGGATATAATGCAACACCTAAGAAAGAAGGTCAAATATCTTTTACACATAATAACCCTTTGAATATTCATTACAGTGACTTTACAAGACAATATAATGGTACAAAGGGTGCTGCTGATCAGGGTGGATTTGTAACTATGTTCCCAGATTTAAATACAGGATTACAAGCAGCTAAAGATTTATTATTTGCACCGACATCTAACTATGTTAATCTGACAATATCAGAAGCTAGAAATCGCTGGGTGACTGGTAAGGCGAATGAACCTTCTAGTAGTACACCACATATTGTTAAAGCTATGGGAAAAGATGTTAAGCTTGCTGATTTAACTCCTGCAGAACGTGATAAGCTTATTAAAGAATTTGCTAAGTGGGAGGGTAGACAAGCTTACAACTTAATTAAGAATATGCGTTTATATAAAGAAGGTGGTGAGTATGAATTAAGTGATGATGAAATTCAACAGATATTAGCTAACGGAGGACAAATAGAGTTCCTCTAAATCAATTTATACTATGAAACATAAGGTAAAGATTACTAAGCTTCCAAACTTTGCAAACGGTGGTCACACAGGTGATCAGCAAAATTATGGACTCTATCGTGGTGGTGGTAATTTAAAAGACTATCTCACTGGTACAGAAGAATCTTCTGATGAGAACGTTCGTGTCTACTATCCTGAAGATAAGGAGAACGCTAATGTAGAAGTGGAGAAGGGAGAACTTATCAAAGATAGTCAGGGTTTATACAAGGTGGGTGGTAAAAAGCACTCAGAAGGTGGACACTTAGCTTTAGTACAACCGGGAGCTTATGTATTTTCTGACTACATAACTATGCATCCTGCTCTTCAAATGGGGTTTGGATTTGAAGCATCATCTAAAAAGAAGAAGGATAATACAATTGCAGCTCTTCTTAATAAAAAGGTAGATGCTAAAGATTACAACCGTAATATGGAAATCATTCGTAAAGCTGAGCGTGGAGAACCAGTTGATCAGTATGCTTTAAATACCGCAATGAACCGTATTCCCGATTACAATAAATATATATCTAGAGCTGCTCTTGCTGGTGAATTATCTAAAGCATTAATGGGAAAAGACTATGAGATTCCTCAACTTGGAATGGCAGCATTAGAAGAAATTCAAAAGGGATCTAGTCGTATTGAAAGCTCAGCAGAGCAACCTATGGCACAAATGCGATATGGTGGTTTTAAAAGAATGGAAGATGGTGGTGACCCAGATCCAGATCCTAAGAAGATTAAGAGAAGTGAACTTGGTGCTTTTTTAAAGAATAATCCAGGATATGTTCAAGATCCTAAGAACCCTAATCGTTATGTAAAAGCTGGAACACCTGGTAGGAAAGATAAAAAAACGGTTGTTGTTACAGGTGCTCCTGGTGTTGCTACAGTGAGACGTGCTATTCCAGGCGGAGGAAATGCAGGTAGAGCATGGGAAGAATGGATTATTAATCAGTTAAAAAGAGGTGTTACTATTGAGCAATTAGTTGATGCAAGACATGGTACTAAAGAAGGATTAGAAAAGTATAGACAGTATTATGTACCTATTCCTGGTAAAGATGAACAGAAAGAAGTAGAAGTTGATATTCCACCAACACCTCCTGAAGAAGTGTTGATTGAAGATGAACCTGGAACAACTATTACCACTACAGCTCCTCCCACTACGCAAACTACAACTGCTCCTCCAAGACGAATCACTATAATTCCTCCAGCAGTTCGTCCGCGTCCATTTAAACAGGATGTGCTTAATTTAATTGGAGCTATGCGTGAATACACAACAGATGTATATCCTGTAAGGCAAGCACTTCCTGCAGTGAGTATTGATCCTGCATTCTTACAACCTGACTATGCTCCTATACAATCACTTGCAGCACAACAGTCTAGAGAAGCTAGTTTATATGGACGACCTGCACAAGTTCAATCAGCTGTGCAAGCAGATATTCAATCTAGAACAATTCCTGGAATGGGACAGTTACAAACTGCTATTGGTGCACAGAATATTCAAACCGATATGGCAGCGCGTCAGTTTAATGCTCAAATGTATGGTCAGAACTTAGCTAGTAATGCTGCGCTTGCTCGTCAGTATTTAGAAGATACAGCACGCTTTGTAGATAGTTCTGATAAAAAACGTATTAGCAAAGGTAGAAATGTTAAAAACGCAACTAATCAACTATTAACTAATGTTGATCAAGCATTTATGTATAATCAGATGTTTCCACAAGCAGCGTTTGATCCTTGGACAGCTAGAATGTATCAACCATATAATAGTGGTATGACTGCTTCTAGTGTATTTAATAATCAATCTGCTGGTTCTGGTAACAATGCTGCAATGATGGAAGCTATTGAAAAAGAGGTAGCAAAAATTCCAGATGACAAAGCTAGAGATACATATAGGAAAGTGTTAGTTGCTCAGTATTTCCCAACAGCAAGAACTAATTCTAGAACAACATTGAATCCTGCAATGCTTGGAATGATGGGTGGTATGGGTGCTGGATATATGAATCCTGTATTACAAATGGCTATATTACAGCAGCAGCAAGCAATGAATCCGTCACTGTTTAGTGATGATAACGACTAGTAAACTTATAAAGTTTAGTTTTAAACTTACAAGATTTTTCGGTATATTATATTATAACTTATGGCAACATTCTTACAAGGAGCAACAGATTTTTTTCCTCCCGAGAAGCTGTTCACCCCTAACTGGGGGTTGATTCAGCAGGGGTTAATGCTTAAGCAGTCCAGGTATGATAAAGGATTTGCCCAACTGAGCAGCACAGCTCGTGCTGTTATTGATTCTCCTCTACTTAATGAATATAGTAAAGAACGTCGTAAGCAGATTCTTGCGGATGCTGAACAAGCATTGAAAGATCTTCCTAATATGGATCTATCTCTTCCTCAGAATGTTGCTATGGCTAGTTCTTTATTTCGTCCTTTCTACGAAGACAATCATATATTGCATGATATGGTGCAGACTAAGCAGTATATGAGTCAACGTCAACTCGGTGTGGATCTTAGTAAAGCTGAGAAAGATGAAGAGAGAAATCGTTATTGGAGTATGGGTATTGAGGATCTTGATAACTGGGCTGATGATTTCTCTAAAGCATCTCCTGAAGAAATGATGAAGATGCGTTCTCGTAGGTATGTGTCTAAGCCAAACATTGATGATCAGATACTTAAGATGTTCAATGATGGTAAGTTAAAGCGTGTATATGATGAACTAGATGGTCAATATAAATATACATATGAAAATGGTGAACCTGTTAAAGTTCCATTAGTTAACTTATATCTTTCTATGGCAGAGAATGACCCTGAAGCTATGGAAGGATTTAATGTAATGGGTAGGGTAACACGCTCTCGCTTTATACGTGAAAACACTGCTAATGGTAAGTTTGGATCTACTGAAGAAGCTGCTAAAGCACATGATAATGCGTTAGCAAATGACTACTTTAATACACAAAAGGGTGTACTTGAAGGAACAGAAGATGCAATGCAAAAACTTCAGATTCAATTAGATAACTGGAAGAAGCGCGCTGATGCTGGAACATTAGTTGCTGGGTCTGAAGATGAACAGAAAGCGATTTCAGATCAGAAAGAATATAATAGCTTAAAGCTTAGAGCAGAAAAAATTAGAGGGGATATATTTGACATTGCTGGTAAACCTGCTCCATATTTGTCTAGAATAACAAATAACCCTACAGCGCATTTAGCACAGACGTATTTAAATAAGATGGCTATTGACTTAGCTACATCTCTTTCACAGTTTGGTAGTAGAAAGGTAGAGACTAATCCTGTGTATAAAGACTTAGTTCTTCCATTTAAACTTGAAGATTATAAGTATCAAAAGCAGATACAACTTGAGCAGTTTAAAACTGAAGAAGAAATACGTAAGCAAAGAGGTTTATATGATTTAAAGATAGAATACGGTATTCCTTTATATGATGCTGATGATAATACATCATCTGGAACTGGAGCAGGTGGAACCAGAACACCTAAAGCTCCATTGGGTCCTGGTGGTCTAAATGTTCCTACAGTATTAGAAGATGAGAAAGCATCTGCAGCTAACGCACTACCGAGAGATGATAAAAATCAAGTTAATACTTACCAGCTTTTCAACGAAGTAAATGACGATTTAAGAAATCGATTAATAGCTTCTAAGGTTAGCTTTATTGAAATGGTATTAGATCCATCTGAGATTAAAGATCTTAATGGTAATCTTATTCCCCCTAATAAAAGATCTGAGCTCATTTCTATGAGTTCGACTTTTCAGCGATTTACACGTCCTAATGTTCAACTTTCACCTTCAGATCCTCAATATAATTTCTTAGGTAGTAATGTTTTAAAGAAAGGATTTCTAGAATCCCAAGAAGACTTTGATAGACGTAAAATGGAATATCAAATCTTCGGACCTAAACAATCTAGATTTGATAAGTATAATGTAGGTAATAATATTTTTGAAGGAGTTGGTCAATTTAATCCAAGATTAGAAACTGGTATACGTAAAACCTATAGTAACGAATTAGATCGTCTATATGATCTTGCTTTAACACGTTATAAATCATGGGGTGAGACTGGTACTAATAATGCAAAGTATCAGCAAGCTGTTAAAGACTTAGCAAGAATTAATAATATTAATGATGTCTGGACAGCTGCTATTCAATTTAAATCAGAAAAGCTACGTGAGGTTGTAAATAATTTAAATGGTTCCAATCCGGATAATGCGTATATATATAATGCATTATTTGATAGTGGAGGTATTAGTTCTTTAGGAACCTTTATATCCAAGTTAAAACTTGATCCAACTTTTAAAAATAACGCTATTGCAATTGCATCTAAGTCTTCAGAGATGCGTAATCTACAATCTCAAATAGATGTAGAACAACGCTGGATAGGTAAATATGGAGACCCTAATGGAGAACATACAGGTAAAATTAGAGCGCTTCGTGCGCAGATGACCGACCCTACACTTGTAGTTGAAAAAGCTGCTGAAGAACTTGGTAAGCAATATGAAACCTTTAAGAATGATATTATAACCACTTGGAATAAAGCAGGTAATGAGTTTAACTACTTTGCTGAAGGACAAAAAGGAGGGGGAGTATTTAATCGTAAGTTGATATTCTATGGTATGTCTACAGTAAAAGGTGAAGATGCCGATAGATATACAGAAAGTCTGATTCAAACTATATCCCCATATGCTAGTGAAAAAGGTGGTGGGTATAGTGATACTAATGTTAAATTTGATTTTAATGATGGAGCTCAGGTTAATAATAATTCTGATGCTGAATCATTATTTCAACTTATTACACCATCTTTGCTAAATACGGTTAAAGTTGGAGGTAAAGATAATATTACACAGCATCAGTTTAAGACATCCCAAATTGCTGGTAATGATGCTAACTGGGCTGCATATACTATTAACGTTGATCCTAAATGGATTCAAGAGAATACGTCTACAAGTGAAACAGCTAAACTTTTAACTAAACCTCAAGCAGCAAATTTGTTGAAAGGACTGACTGTGTATGTAAAGAAAGCAGAGCGAGATGATAATGGTAATTTTATAAGAGTGCTTGATAATTCATTAGCTGCTCTTGAAACAGGTAGAATTGGAGAAGTGGATATGTTGCTAAGAGCTAATAATGGTTTGTTCACTAGAGAAATTGCTCCAGGATTTAAAATAACTGTATCTGGTTTATCTACTGGGGGGTATAAGATTGTAACAAATTATGTTAAGAAAGAAGCTAAATCGGATGGTACTATTTTTAGTACCGATGCTCAAGATTCAAGAGAGTTAGATCCATCATTAGATTTGACAAATGCCTATTATTCAGTACTTAATAGCATCATGTCTATGATTTATAATAATGAAGATATAACTAAACGAGTTGAATCTTCTAGACTTCCAAATCCTCAAGTACAGAAGGTAAATTGGAATGATATTCAAAACGCAGCTAAGCAATAACTATGGCAGATAACCAAGATATCATTACAGGTGGTGATCCTATTAGTCCTAATACATATGTTCCGGGTACTAATACATATTTGAATTATGGTCCAAACTTATACCCAGTAGGTGATCTACCTAAGTATCAGGATTATCCTATTCCTACAGGTCCTCCCGTAAACTTTAAAGATCCATTCATGAATGTGAATGATCAGTTTGCGCGTGATTTAAATAATGCATTCGCGTTAAAAGACTTTAAGAAGCAGGGTGCTGTTGACTACTTTCCTGCAGAAGCTCTTAACTTTGATCGTTATGTAGATCCTGAAGGAGCATGGGCATTTGATGGTACAACTGGAGGATTTATTCCTTGGAGAGATAATGAAGCTGTACATAACTCAAGTACTAATTTTCTTAAGGAAATGTACCGCTCCACTAGTTGGGCAGCTCCTCTTGCTTGGGATGGTTTTACATCTGGACTGCGTTCATTTCCTGATTTATTAGATGGTATATTTACAGGAGACTGGGATAGTTTCTTTTCTACAGATGATGCTGTAGCTGAGAAATGGAGTAGAGCCACTCGTATGGGAGCTTCTACATATGGACCAGCATCTTCTTTTTTTACCAACTTTGAGATTTCTGCTGCACACATGCTTGGTACAGTTACCGAGATTGCTGTTGAAAATGCTGTATTAGCTTTTGTTGAAGGTGCTTCATTTGGAGGAGCTACTCCAGCAGTTGGTGCACGTTTTGGTATGAATATAGGTCGTGGGTTTAGAGCGTTATCTCAAGCATTTAGAAATATATCTAAGGTGACAGATATATTCTCTGATGCTAATGCTGCTCGTAAGGTGTTTTATAATGCAGCTAAACTTGGTGGAAGTACATTAAAGTTTTTTACTCCTCTTCGTAATACAACTGATTTAGTTAAAGGAGTATATAGTGGGTCGGAAACATTTAATGCTGTTCGTGCATTTGGTTCTGCATACCGTGATCTTCGTGAAATCAACTTTGCACTATCTGAAGCTAAGCTTGAAGGTGGATTTTCTAAACTTACACTTAAGGATGATCTTACACGTGATTATATAAACAGATATGGTAAACTTCCTGATGGAGAAGATGCTTTAAATATTCAGCAAGCAGCTGATGCTTCTGCAGACTTTACTACTAAGTTTAATCTTCCTATTATTTACTATTCAAATCGAATAGGGTTTGGTAACTTGTTTAGGGGTAATGGTACTATTAGCACCTTAATGCGTCAAGCTGGTGCTGGTAGTGTATTTAACAGTATTAAGTTTAATACAGGCAAAAAGCTGTTTGAAGCTGTTAGTCCTTATAATGTAAAGAATGCATTCCGTTATGGTCTTGGAAATAGTCTTAACTATTTCAAAGCTAACTATATGGAAGGTATTCAAGAGAATCTTCAGGAAACTATTGGAGGTGCATCTTATGACTACTATTATAAGCGTTTCTACAATCCTTCTTATGGAGGAATGAATGTTATGCTTGGAGATCTATCTAAGAATCTTGGAAACCAGTTTAGTGGTCAAGGTCTTAGTACATTTCTAAGTGGTGCATTGATGGGTACTATACCTGCTGGAGGAATGGCTTTTACACGTGGTGTGCAGAATCTAGCATTTCGTTATACTAATAAAGAGAAATACCAAGAGTTTCAAGCTAAGAGAAAAGACTTAGTAAATAAATACGTAAATCAACTTAATGAGGTATATAAGGATCCACTTAAATTCTTTGATCCTGAGTTGATGAATGCAGCTCGTCAAGCTGAATTAGGTAAGTATTTGACGCAATCTTCTATTAATCAGAACGATAAGAACTTTCATGATGTTAAAGACCAAGCTGTCTATGAACATCTGATGACTGTTCTTAGAAGCGGTAAAGTAGATTTGTTTAGGGATAAGATAGGTAACTTTAAACAACTTGAGGGGGACGAACTCACTGCAGCTATTGGGTTTAACGTAGAAGATGCTGGTAAGCTAAAAGAACGTTTAGATCAAACATTAGCACGTCTTGATAAGCTTGAGGAGCGTTATAATGAACAGCAGGATAAGCTTCCCAATCCCATTAATCTTACAGCATTTAAGCAGGGAACTAAGGAGTATGAAGATGCTGCTGTTAAGTTTATGGCATGGGAGAATGCACGTGAGCAAGCGATCTTTATGGGATATTCTTTTGATCGTACAGCAGAACGTATGGTGGATTTGCTAGGACGATTCAAGAATATAAAAAAGACCTCTAAGGGTAATTACATAGATCTTGCTGTGGTCACCAATCCAGATCTCTATAATAATGAGATAAAGCTTTTACAGGATGAAATTGCATCCTTAAAGCTTGGAGATGCTGATTCTAAAAAGATTGCAGCTCTTAAAGAGCAACGTCTAGAAGCTCTTAAGAAATGGAAGAATGCTGTAGAATCTCCTGGTGGAGATCCTCTCACCGTAAAGGTGCAGTCTCCTGCTATCACTCCTGATGGGGGTATATATCCTGTTGACTATCCTACAGCAGCTAATCCCGCTTACGAGAACTACCGCAATCTAGCTAAGCTGGCGTTTGAGCGTTTAGTAGAAGTGGAAGCTGGTGCTGCTAAAGATTCTGTATTCAGAGAAGGGGTTGATGAAGGATTTAATATCCTTATGGACTTCTTACAGCTTTCAAAAGAGCAAGGTCGTTTAACAGAAGCTATTAACACTCTTGCTGATCCTGAAAACTTCTTGAAGTTATATGAGGGTCACTACGGAGTGATGAAAGACATCTTCAACCGTAGAACTCAAGTGATTCTTGAAGCGATTGAAAAAGGTCTTAAGATTACGGATCAGAATGATCTTATTCATAAACTATTACGTCTTAAGCATCCTGAGCAAACAGCAGGTGTTGATACATATGGGTATATAGAAGACCCACAGAATCCTGGAAGATATTACAAGATTGTTAATGATCAGATAATTCCTGTTGAACCTGGTTCAAAGGATTACGATGTTATTAAACAAGTTGTAGATGAACATAATAAAGCTACTGAAACAGAGACTAGAAAACGCGAGGAAGCAAAAGCGAAAGCCGCAAAAGAAGCAGCAGATAGAGCGAAAGCAGCTTCCGAGAAACCCAAAGAGACAGCACAAGACGCTGTGGTAAATAAGGGAGAGACGCAAGGGACATACACTCCAGATCAGTCTTATTATAATGGAGCTCATAAGATTGCACCTAAAGAAATTGAATACACCATTAACTATAATCCTAATGGTAGTATTAAATCTGTTGTATGGAATTATAAGGGTGCGACAGGTACAAAGAATGTTGAGAAGAGTGTATCTACCGAATCTGAGTTTAAGCAGTTAATAGACTTATACGTTGCAAAGTCCTACTTTCAAACATTGCTTACCGGTAAGATGAACAAGAGCAATGTTAAGTATGATAAGAAGGAGGACATGTACAGCGGGTTTATTGATAGTATACTGACTAATAAAGATAAATTTAATATTGTACTTAGTGTATCTCCAGATGTAGAGCAGGAACTGTTTAATAATATTGATCTTGAAGGTCTTGATAAGCAGAACTACGAAGCTCTATCTAAGTCTATTGCTAATATCATAAAAGGTATAGTAGCTGATATTGATAAGCAGGTTGCAGATAAGCAGAAAGCTTTTACATCAACTAAGCAAGTTTCTGATCCTAAGTTTATAACTACTATAGATAACGCGCTTAAGATATTTTCTACAACTGAGACTGAGCAACAAATGCGTGCTGCTGTTCTAGGGCGCACTCCTGATAATATTACTTCTAACGCCACTCTAAAAGTTTTACGTACACCTCAATTCAATATTGAACCGAAGGTGGTATTCAGTAAAAACAATGGTGCATATAGAGTGTTACGTCAGAATCCCCTTGTAACATCTGAATTATATATTGATGGTAAACTCGTAGGATATCCTACGTATCATGACGTATATACATTTGAGATTAATGGTGTAGTTAAGACTGTAGATCAGCTTACTAAAACAGAGTATAACATATTTGCTAAGCCAGAAGCTGGTAGCTATGAAGACTTTAAGAACAACTATCTTAGTTCTAAAGCAGTATATGAAGCTATTAAAGAAAAGCTGGGTGGTAGAGAGAGTGTAGAAATATCTAGCGAGGAGCTTAAAGGTATTATGAAACTCACCCCAAAACAGGGTGATTATATGTTTACAGACGAAGAGCATCAGCTTATTGACTTAGAAGCTGTTACAGAGTCTGTAATGATTGCTGTTATAGATAAGAAAGCTCCTACAGAACCCATCCTTCGTGGTGCTACAGCTACAGAGATTAATGAGAACCGTGCTAAGCTAAATACCCTTATGGGTAAGGTGGACTTTGCTGAGAAGACTAAGAATCAGGGTAGATATATTGCAGTGTTTGCTCTTCCTAATGGTAATCCTGCTTTAGTGGAAGTGTCTTCAGGTTATTTGGCAGCTGAAGAAAAGGATGAACTGTTTGCTGATATTAAGACAGAATTAGAGAATACATTTAAGAAGAACGTAGAAGTTAAAAATGGTAAGCGTATTGCAAAGAACCCAGAGTTTACACGTGATTTTGATGAGTCTTTAAGTCAGCGTGTATTTGTTGCAATTCCAGCAACAGAAAGTTCTTTGGGGTATGGGGTTAAGATTTCTCTTACAGCTGCTGGAGATTTGAAGTTGAACTTTGATAACTACAAGGACCGCAACTTTACGGTATTTGTTGATATTCCTTATGACAAGACTAATAAAGCACTAATCAAAGGGTTTGATGATTTACTAAGTAGAATCAATCAGTCTATTGTAGCGTTTAACAGTTCTAATCCCACTGCAGAATTACCTACAGTTAAGAGCGATTATTTTAAGAATAGCATCCCTGCTAATACCAACTTTACACAAATTAGTGGGTTCTTTACTAATGTAGATCCGTCTATATTTAAGAACACGTCTATGCGTTTCACTCCCAACAGTGATCTCGTAAAAGATGTAATGCCCACTCCTGTAAAGAAAACTGTAAAGTTTCCTCGTGTACAAGAAGGAGAGGTTGCTGTTAGAGAAGAGGTAGATCCAAGTACAGTGGATGCTGAGGATATGAAGGGTGCTAAGAAGAAGACCGCATCTACAAAGCAAGCGGTACTTCAACCTAATCAGTCTCCATTAGCACAGGTGACAGGTACAGCTCGTACAGAACCTGTTGTTACAGCAGCTCCTGTTGCTGATGTAGAAGCTAAACTCAGTGCATCTACAGCTCAAGAGTTTTCTTCAAAATCTGAACCCTTTTACAAAGAAACATTTAAACTGCTTGATAATATTGGAAAAGCTCTTAATGAGGAAAATGCTGAACAAAAAGTACAAAGTTTAATTGATCAGTTTAATGAGTCAATAGCTTCATATCAAGGTTGGAAGTTGAAAGCTTCTCTTACTAGACCTGTGGTTGATTTACTAAAGCTTAGTTCCGAAGATAGAATGTTTGGAACAGATATTAGTTTTTCACTTGTTCCTATATCTAATGAAAATTATAGTATTAAAAAAGGTAACTATACTCTTAATACTATTCAGACATTTAATGAGTTAAGCTTTTTAGCATACCCTGATAGTTTTGATAAAGTATCGAAAGAGTTTATTAAACAGTATAATAGAGTAGTTAATAATATCAAAGCTGATGGTACAGTAGGGGTTCCTAACATTGACTTTATTGATAATCTGTTTACATTAAAAGGTGCTGTTTCTGCAGAACCTTCTTTAGCAGTAACCACTCCTACATCTGTAAAGCTTAGTGATATTAAAGCTAAGTATGATACATTAAAAGCTGAACTTGCTGCTAAGTATACAGATGCTTCGGGTAATATTACAGATATCGTTAAGTATAACGAAGAGTTATCCAAGATTACTAAGGATGAGGAGAATGAGAAAGCTAAGCTTGCAGCACAGCGTAAGAAACCCATTCTAAAAGTTTCTGATAAGCAGTATTACGATGAGCAGGATATTATTGATTTAGCTCAGTTTAAGAACTGGATGGATGCAAATATGCCAGACATCTTCACTGTAGAAGAAATGAATACGGTGATGGAAAACCTTACTAACAATAAGGTGGTACTTGGTAGGTTTGTATCTTATGTAAAGACTATGAGTGATGACTCCCGTCGTATAGCGGGTGTTATTCAGACCAGTCCTAGTGCACAATTTAAATACCACGAAGCATTCCACGGTATTTTCCGTTTGCTTCTCACTGATGCTCAGATAGATAAGATGTTAAGTCTTGGTAAGTATCAGTTAATTCAACAGCTTAAGAAGAAGGGAATGACATTTAATTCTCGTCTTGCTGAGTTTAAGCAGGAGCATCCTAGCTACTTAGAGCTTACAGATAAAGAACTTGAAGATCGTTTAGTAGAAGAATATTTAGCAGATGAGTTTGATACATTTAAGCTTAATCGTAAAGGAACAACTCCTAAACAAGGGGATGAGAACTTTATTCAGCGCATCTTTAATAAGATCAGAGAGTTTATTAGTCGTTTGCTGAACCGTTCTTATGGTATTCAACAACTGTTTGAACAGATAGATCGTGGTAAGTTTAAGAGTGCTAACGTACAGAATAACCGTTTCACTAGAGAACTAAGTGATATCCCTTATGTAGAGGTATATAAAATTGCTTATGGGTATGATGTAATTGCAGACACCCAGGGTAATGAGATTAGTGTAAAGAAATATCTAAGTGAGTCTGATACTAACCGCATAGTTTCTTCTGTTGTAAACTCTTTCTTACAGCGTATTGAGACTATGAAGGAGTTTAATAAGAACTCCGTTCTTGAAAGTATACTTAATGATTATCAGCAGCTTTACCAGTTTGGTAAGTATGCTGACCAAAAAATGACTGTTGAAAAGAATGCTCGTCTTAGAACGTTCAACCAAGTGTTCACTAATCCAGAAGCTCGTGAGGATATTAAGCGTAATGCTAACGTATTCTTAAACCTATTAGGATTTGAACAGGAGCTTGAAGATGATCAGTTTGATGCTCTCTTAGATGATGTTGGAGACCGCGAAATGGCTGGTCAGTATGGGGATAGCTTTGGTCAAGGTGGTTATAAGTCCCTATCTAAGTATTTACGCTTATATATTCAATCCACTGTAAAAGAGCAGGGGGATGAATTTGGTAACACAGTACTTAATCCCGAGACTGACGAGAAGGTATACATGGGTGTAAATGCTGGTGTTGTTTATAATGGTTTAATTAAGGTGATGTCTGGTGTAACTACATCTGATAAGTTCATTAGACGTTTACTAAGTTTTAGAACTGGTAACTCTGATAGCTCAGCGTTTATTGACAAGTTCATCCAAGATACGGGATTAGAGATGAATGAAGAGACCGGTGAGTGGGGAATTACACAAAATCCCCGACTGTTTAACTCTGTCTTCAAAGCGTTCACACTATTCCGTGTAGACTATGAAGATCTTATTATTGATCCTAAAAAGAAAGTAGCGTTCTTTGTAAGATCTAATGCTAAGGATGCAGCGTCTAACCAGTATAACAGATGGCAGTCTGATTTTGAGTTTTACTATCAGGATCAGCTTAACCCTCAAAAGAAGAAGACAGCTGTAGAGACATTGGCTCGTCTTAATGATCCTTTAAGGTCAAACATTTCTGTAACTGATGGTGAGCTTCAAAGTCTTAGTGAGGATTTACGTATCCTTCAAAAGGTAACTGGAATTTCAATATCCCCAGTTTACTATTCTTATTCAGTAGCAAAAGCACTACAAGCTCGTAAGATGGAGCTTAGTGCTAAGATGCAAGATCTTGTAGTTGCTTATGATGGTGTAGTGCCCATCTCTCCAGATGATTTCACTGCAATCATTAAGACTCTAAACGAGAATAACAATCCGTTTATCAGCTTTGATGACTTTGTTAAACAGCAATCTTTTGATGAAGATCAAATGTTTGACGATGAAGCAGAAGCTGATGCAGAACTGGAAGAAGATAAGATCGGGGATGACGAAGCAGCAAAGCTTGCAGAAGATTTAGAGCGTATAGCAAAGATTGGTAATAAAAGTCGTTTGATGCGTATAGCTGAAAACAACGCCATCTTTGATGAAACAGTATTAAGTACCAGCTTTGAAAATGCCGAGGGTGAGTCTGTTACATCCCATCAGTACCCCACATTCCATTTAGCGTATCTTGAGGATGTAATTAAGAATAGATCTGAAATAATTAAGAAGATTGAAAGTGATCCACATCTTGCTGACTCTTATTTAGGTAAGCAGATTATGGAAAATGGGGATCTTTCTAAGATTCTTAGTCGATTAAAGATCACACGTATGGGTGGTCTACGTCAGATTTCTGCATTAGTTACTAAAGAAGGTAAGATAGTTGAAGATAAGCGTCGTCAAGTTAACCGTCGTGAAGGAGTTGTGTATGGTAAGTTTGGAGATCGTGAGTTGATTACAGCTTTATTATCTCAATACCTACTTAAAGAAGAGCAAGTTGCTGTTGCAAATCCGGAAGCTAAATCTGGATATGATTATATCACTACTACGCGTCATTTGATTCGTGTCATCGAGTCTAAGAATACCGGAGATACTATTAATCTTCCTGTAATTAAATCTGTATATGGTAAGGGTGCTAACACAAAGCTTACTGAAGAAGCAAAGAAAGCTTTGATGGATGAGTTTTTGAGTGAGTATAATCGTATTACACGTGTAGCTAATGAAGATAATTTAGATAATGTAATATCTGATTATAATGATTCTGCTAATCCTAACAGCAAAATGCGCGGTCTCAAGCTTCGCAACTTTGCTGCTGTATTAGGAAATCGTGCTGAGTATTACGAGCAAAGAGCTAGAAGTGGAAACCCCACTCTAACTCAAGAAGAGATGAATGAGATTGATTATATCATTGAACGTTTCTATTTAGGTGATGAAGAAACTTCAGGATTGGTAGATCAGTTTATAGATACAATGGTACGTGCTGGTGTAGTTAGTATGCAGGTTTCTAAAGATGGAAAAACTACATATCAGAATGAAATCCTTCCTATAGAAATATATGGTAGGAGAGCAGGTAAGCCTACATCTCGAATGACTCGTTTGAATCTTGTTGGAGACTTTAGAGCAAATATTGCTCAGATTTTTATTAATGACCACATTAATACAATGTCTTTCAACAAGTTGTATTATGGAGATCAGGCAGCAGTTCTTAAAGACTTTATTGATTCTGTAAAACGTGCTGCTGGATCTAACGCCCAGGGTTATAATATGTATAGTGATGTGCTAGCTCCTGAGCTGGGTATTACACATATGCATAAAACTTCTGATGTTACTATTCATGCAGATCCTACATATGCTAGTAAGCATGGAGGAGATCAGAATCAGAAATCAGCAGATGCTCAAACATGGACAACTGTTAAAGCTTTTCGTTACAATCAGTTTGCTCTAGGAAGACTTGATACATTTAAAGCTTCTATTTTAGATAAGATTGATCAGGGATTACCTCTTACATCCGAAGAAATCTTTGGTATTAATGGTACTATCCGCAACAATGCTCAGTTAAAGGTTGAGAAGATTGTTTACGATGATGGTAGAATGTATATTAAGACATCCGCATTTGTTCTTACTAAAGAGTTTACATCTATTCTAACTCCTGAAGCTAAAGCTCGTATTGCTGCACTTGAGGGTAAGGAGGATCAAATTAGAGCTATTCGTTTAGATAATGCTAACTGGCAAGCTCGTCCCAACATGGTGGACTTGCATAACAAACGTGTAGCATTAGAGGCTAAAGAGCAGAGAAGCAATACTGTAGCTTATTCTATCCCTGAGTCAGCTGCTAAAATGCTGCGTATAAATGTATCTGAATCTACAACTGACTTTAATGTAGATGATAGTAGATACTACACACTAGATAACCGCTACATGCGTTTACAGGTGGAGAACCCTACTAATAAAAATAAGATTACCGACTCTACCCAGGGTATGCAGATTATTGATACTGAGCAGATTGGTAGCACATCTGTACAATTCCGTGGTGTAGATAGTAATGTAAAAACAGTAGCTGATATTTATCAGAAGTCGGTAGCACAAAAGGTGCAGGTATCTTATGTAAATGCGCGTAACTCCATATTTGATATGGGAACTATGCGTAATCAGTTTACCATCTCTGTAGAAGAAGGTAAGATTACTCCTGAGCTTGGTAAGTTCCAAAAGCGTGCTATTGAAACACTTAAGAAGACAGGTGCTAGTTCACAGCTAATAGACTTCTTTGATGTTATAGAAGATCCTGAGACTGGTGAACTCACTCCTCGTTATGATCTTAATCACCCTTATACAGCTAATAAGTATGAGGAGTTATTCCTAGCATATTTCCGTAGAGGTGTTCTATCTCAGCAGGTTCCAGGTCATGCCTTAACACTTGTCAGTGGATTTGGTATAAAGAAGATTAAGCGTGCGCGCATTGTTAAAGATGGTGTACCTCTTGCATGGGATGTGATTAGTGATGCTGAATATGAAGCAAACCCAGAAAGATTTGGTACAATCAAAGAAGTTACTGAAACAATTCAGGAAGGTGATTACTTCCTAGATGAACTTCGTCATAATGTGCGCACATATGATGAGAATGGTAATCTTCTTAAGGATGTACCAGCTTATGCAGAGTTTATGATGCCAGCTCATTTCCGTGAGTTTATGGATCTTAAACCTGGTGAGAAGCTTCCAGAAGAAATTCTTAAAGCATTTGCTGCACGTACTCCTGGTCAGGATTTACACTCCCTTACCAATCTGAAACTTGTAGACTTCATGCCCGCGTACTACGGATCTAGCGGTGTGTTTGCTAAAGAACTAGTAGAGATTATGGGTGCGGACTTTGACGTGGATAAACTCTATACGCAGATAACTGACTTTTATACTAAGAATGTAGTTAATAGACAGACTGGTAAGGTGGAGAAGAAGATTGTTGCTTATGGATATTCTAAAGAGGATAACTTCCTTGAATACATTATCTGGAATGCAAAGAACAATGCTGCTCTTAAGGACTATATAGCTGAACTTAAAGAGAAGGACCCACGTTATGAGGGTATTAATGCTTTGATGGATAATATTCACACACTACGTTCTAAGATATATGATGAGCGTGAGGTGCTAAGAGACTTTTTAGAAGATCTTAAAGACAGTAACTGGTTACTTGGTACTGTAGCTACAGATCCTTCTTATGATTTTAGTATCACTCTTGATCCAGAAGTGATTGATACTGACGAGTATATGAAGATGCGTTCAGAAGGAGCTGAGAGCATACGTACTAGGATTATGAATCTAGATCAAAACATCAGTGACGCTATTACTCAAATTAAAAAGTCTGGTGCAAAAGCATTCTACTTAACTGAAAAGCTGCGTAATCTTCGTTTTGAGAAACAAGCTATTGACCAGTTTATTCTGTTTGAAGCTATGGAGTATATGAAGATGCCTATTACAAGACAGGCATTTGAGCTTCAGACTAAAAAGCGTGGAGAGATTAACATCGGAAGATTAAACAATCTTATTCTTGATTCTAAATACGCTCTATTAGGAAACAGTGGTGTAGTGGATACAGGTATTGCTTTTGAACCTGCTAACGAAGGTCCTTTGGAAGCTCTTGAGACAGACCCCGATTTGATTGCAGGTGTACGTCAGGAGATTAACCTAGACAACGATCACTTATTAGGTAAGACTGTAGCCTATCGTAATAACAAGGAGGGTCAGAAGAACGTAGGTTCTGCGGTTAATGCAATGATGTCTTATACTCTTGCTCATAAACTTGGATTAGAAGTTAGAGAAAAAATATTTGATCTTGGTAACAGGGAAACAGATATAATTTATAAGCTTGAAATAGATGGTATTCCTTTTAATAACTATAAGAACACTCGAACTGCTGCTATTGAAAATGGTAAGGTTGTTAAGAAGTTTACAGGTCGTCGTATTATGAATGTTATTTCAGCGTTGATTACAGCTATGACGGATAACGCTAAGAATCGTCGTGCTGCAAAACTTAATCTGAATATTAATGCTGTTGGATTTGTAGCTGACTTAGTAGGTAGAGGAGTTCCAGAAAAGTTGGCAGTTGGTATGATCCTAAACCCTGCTGTAAAAGAGTATTATGCACGTACAGCAGAGAAGAAATATAAGATTCAGACTAGACGTTTAGATACTAAAAAAGCTATTGCTGAAGATATTCTTGCTGATCTTGAGTCTAGAGCTGGATATAAATCTGGTGAAGGACAAATGCAACCACTCACTACAAAAAGTATATTGGATGGTATTAATAACCCTAACGATTATGCTAACCAGTTTTCTTTATTTAAGCACTTTCTGAAACTAGAAGAGCAGAACTACTCGTTCTCTTATATCGCACAGTTGATGAAGATGGTTAAAGGTCCTGGCACTGAATTAGTTGAATGGGACAAGCTTACTTTTAATGCTAAAAGAAATCTTGGTATTGGTTTAAGTGATGAAGAGTTTGCAAAATCTATACTTCCTTACGACTTACGTCCTGCTATAGAAGGGGGTAATAAGATAATGACTGCATATTGGGATATTAATACTCAGTTGTATGATGAGCTTGCTAAAACAATGTTCATCTCTAGATCTAAGATATTTAGACAGGTGTTTAAAGCATCCAAAGATCAGTTCAATGTTCCATTCTATCTCGAAGATATATTCAATGCTAAGATGAAAAGCAATCTTACGCTATTCTTTGGTATGAAAGCGTATTTGAAATCATTGAGAGACAGAGGAGATGAGCTTGCTTCCCTACTTACCAATAACCTAGTTTATAATACAGAGGATGGGGCAGAGGATATTGTTAAGATGGTTAACTATGGTAGATCTATTCTTCCTAATAACTACCTGCTTAACAAGTATATCAATGCTATTCCTCAAGGTAAGATGCAGGGTGGTAAGTTAATCCTGAACAAAGATAATAAGAAGGGTATTAGTCATCTGAATCCTTCTAGCTGGGGTAAGCTTGATGCTTTCCAGTTAGAAAAACTACAGAACTCTTTTGTAGAACTATATGCTGATGAAAGAACCCGTCGTGTAGCTCTTGCATTATTTGCTTATACAGCAGTAAAAGATGGTACACTTTATCGTGCTGATGGTTTGATGCGTGTATTCCCTCCATTTATGTTCGACGAACTAATGGGTGACATTATGTTTAACGTTCGTAATCTATTCTCTCAGGATACATTAGAGAGATATGAAGAAGATGGAGACAAGTATGAAGCTTTTCAGCAGTTATTTGCTACTGATTTTAAAGGTGTTGTAGAAGAGTTTATTAAAATGTATAGCACCCATGTCACTAATAAGTTCTATATTAAAAGAGTACTGATTGGAGAAGCTGAAGATGGGGATGTTGGTAAACCAGTTCGTTATGCTAGAAAGCAGAATGGAGAGATTGATAACTCCACTGTAATCTTTGATTTATTTGTAGGTGTTCGTGATTTGGTTGTTACCAAAGAGTTTATCCAAGGTGAAATGGTAGATGTACTTACACGTCCTACAGGTAAACTTAGTGGTACAGAAAAGAATAGATTGATTTCTAATATTCGTGCTCTTACAAATAGAGGTTTTAAGATTAAGGAAATTACCCCTGGGTCTAATAAGCTTGGTGTTATACTTCCATATATTATTAAGACATCCGATAAGAGTTTTTACGTACTTCAGAATATGAGTAATGTAAAGACCAAAACTGAGATGGAAGAAGTTCCTCTTAGAGATATGTTTAATAAAGACTATGAGTTTGTAGGAGCTAAAGCTGTATACAAAAAGATTAATCTTAAAGGTGTTAATGCTCAGATCCCAATTGCAGAACTATTTGGTGAAGTGCCAACAGCAGAACAGCAGCGTAAATACTGGAGAGGTATTAATCTAGAGGAGATAGGTACGCGTGCGTTTCCTAAAGGACGTGCTACTATCACTGATGAGTCTGGGGCAGTGATTAATCTAGACACTTATGATGATATACAGCAGGGTGTTATGACAGATACTGCGATGGAACCAGTTGAGTATGCTGATGGAGTTACGTCTCCTGATACAACAGTAGAAGCGGTAGTTGAACCGACTGAAACCACTCCTGTAGAATCTACTAAGACTGTAAAAACGCAGCTTGAGGATTTGGGATATAAGGTGAACGTAGTAGACAAGGTGGTATTAATCACTAAGGACGGAAAGCAGCAGAATCGTAAAGGTGAAACTGCACAGAAGTTCTTGGATAGAATTAAACCAGCTACAGCTCCAGTTGCTGAACCAGTAGTAGAACCTGGTAAAAAGAAGAAAGCTAAATTCCCTAAGCTTACAGAAGAACAGACAGCTAAAATGAAGCAGGTAAGAGATAAGCTAGATAAAGGCGATTTTGATGCAGATGAAATTGTAAAATGCTAACTTTGAAGTATGGCAACATGTAATGTAAAGAATAACGCTATTAAGAGTTTTCAAGATCTAGGTCTTATTGACGATAAGATGAAGGTCATTAGTCCTTTATTCTTTGAAGCTAATAGACGTTATAGTAATTCAGCTGTAGCTAAATATGCACTTAAGACACAGAATCTTATGTTCGATACAGAGCAGAAGATGACCCCGCGTCTTGAGCGTACTCCTTATTACAGACCCGATGATGTTAAACCTGGGGATGTAATTGCTACTCCTAATGAAGAGTTCTTTACAGAGTTCCAGACCAACTTTGATAAGAAGCAAGAACCTGTAATGAAAGCTGGTGTTGAAGACTTTATGAAAGCTAATCCGCAGCTGTCTAAAATTGGAACTGCACAGCAATACTCTGATTATTTAGATACTATATTTCCTAATAGTAAGGTAAAGGAAATATTATACCATGGTGGACCTGAGCAGATTACAGATCGTTTTAAGTTAAGTATGACAGATGAGGGAGCTTTTTATAATGGTATATACTTTTCAAACTCTTTGGACTACATACAGCAGCTTGGACAAGATACTAATAAAGATATTTCTCAAATCACAACAGCAGTTATTAATGCTGAAGATAATTTTCAGGTAGAAGAACCAATTGGATATGGAACCGGACAATACTGGTTATTTGAAAAGTATGATTCTATTACTGGAAAAGACGCTGGTCAAACAACTGAAGGAAATGTTTTTGCTGTTCGAGAACCATCACAGATACATATACTTGGTAATCGTCAGGACAGAGATGCGTTTAGAAAATATGTAGAGGACCAGAAAAAAGAATCTACACCTTCTGTAGTTAGATATAATCTTGGACTGAATCCTCAAGTGGTAGATGAGCTTGCTGGTGAGACTAAATCAAATGTAATGGAAGCTATTGGTGCTCCTAAGACACCGGTGGTTGAGCAGGAATATGTTCAGATACAGCGTAGACTGGATGCATATAATGAATCTAACATGACCAATCTGCAGCTTCTTGCTACAGAAGATGTTGATGGTAAGATTACTATTACAGATGTTATTGAGAACACAGCTAAGATGGCTACTGAAGATGAACGTGTTGCATCTTTAATAGAAAGAATGCGTGGCATATTTCCGCAGATTAAGTATGAGTTTATTACACAGAACCAAGTAGCTGATATAGCAGGCAGTAGTTTTTCCATAGATAATTCAGCTCTTAATTCTTTCTATAAGGATGGAACTGTGTATCTGGTGATGGGTCGATTCACGGAGAATATGATTATTGAGGAGTTTCTACATCCATTCGTAGATGCAATAGCAGCTGAAAATCCTGAGTTGTATCAGTCTCTATTAGAAGAGATTAAGAAAACAGTTCCAGATGTTGTAAAGCTGGTGAATGAGCAATATACTAATGACCGTGGATTCACTCAAGGTGATCGAGATGCAGAAATTGTAACTAGAGGTTTACAGGTTTCATTTGCAAATAAGATACAAAGTAATTACACTCCTCAGTATAGGGGACTTCGTAAGTTACTTAATGCTGTATTAGATTGGTTTAAAGACCTTTATAGACGTTTGACTGGACGTCCTGGAATTATGATATCTGGTATTTCTACAGAAGCTAGCGTAACAGATATTGTTAATCTATTAGATTCAGGAGCAGAGATAAAACTTAAAAATCTGCCGTCTGTAGCTCGTGCAAATCTTACAGATGAGGAGCGTAATCTTATTAATGAAATCCTAGAAACTGCAACAGAACAGCAGCGTGTTGTAGTGAAGAACATCCTGGATAATAATATTGTATACAGTGATGAAGACCATAGTTATGTAGATCTTACAACATTAGAATCTTATCGTAGTGTAACCAATAAGATTAAGGGTACACTTATGGATGAGGGTAAGTTTGAGTTTAATCGTAATGTAGGTACTGAGTTTGACTTTATAATGAACGCTACAGTACTTAATCGCAGTTGGGATTTTATATCTCCTCAGCTTAAGTATCTAGACCCAGAGACAGCTCGTAAGTTCTACGATGTCTTCACCAATTATCTGGAAGCATGGAGAGGTACAGGTACTATTGTAATCCCACAGGTTGTATTAGCAGATCCTCAGAGTTTAACTGCAGGTAAACTAGACTTGCTGCTTATTGATCCTAATGGTGTTATGGACATCATTGATCTTAAGACATCTTTATCTCTAGACATCTTTGGTTCTAAATATGACTATCCTTATAATATTGATAGTGAGGAGTCTGTGTTTTACGGTGGTAAACTAACTACTAGACAGCAACATGCCATCCAGCAGCATGCGTACAAGCGCATGATTGAGGTGAATCCAAAGCTTATTGATTATCCTGTGCGTTCAGTTAAGACAATGCACTTCCTTACAAAGCGTGAGGGATCAAAGGTGATTGACTTTGAGTTCCAGGGGTATGTAGATCATAGTATTGCTGACTATACAGATATGGTTAACAAAGTGGTTCCAACGCAGCCACTAGAGAAGAATCGTGTATTCCGTTCTCTTACAGAAGAGCAGTCACGTCCTGAAAATCGTGAGGTTGTAGAAAACATCCGCACTATTGTAGATGCGATGATTGATAAGTTTATCAAGAGACGTGCTTATTTTGAAGAGATTAAAGACACTACTCGTGGTAAGACAGTTGCTTCTGATGCATATATGGAGCGACTAAATAACATTATTGCTTTGATGAAAGAGAGTGTTATATCTG